>RRYU01003641.1_pt1 | contig 20466 bp, 12 predicted proteins | sample 2162651 | NCBI WGS metagenome assembly RRYU01 (sample SAMN10267283, study PRJNA491782) | microbial mat metagenome | isolation source: biomat in the production well | place: Japan: Minami-Kanto gas field, natural gas well KTG3 | collected 2017-06 | reverse complement strand
ACGTAACCGTTCAGGCGGTACCTGCGCCAGCGGGGGCGCGGGGGCCTTGCGGCCCCGCACAACCGTCTTGTCGGCCCGTTCTGGCGGCTTTGCCGCCAGAACGGGCCAACAAGACGAGACTCCGGGAGGGGGCAACGCCCATATGCATCACGTTACGCCTCCCGGCGGGGGTTTGGGGGCCTCCGGCCCCCAAAGAATATCTTTGTCGTGCGAGATGTTGCCAGCAAAGCTGGCAACATCTCGCACGACAAAGTGAGTTTTTAGGGCTACCGCCCTAAAGTTGATGCGTATGGGCAACGCCCCTCCCGACCACCCCCCCTGAACGGTTACATAGCACACGATGCAGTAGACTCGAAAAGTGTACCGAACTTGTAATTGTTCACAATTGAAAAAAAGGATTCACCATAGAGACACGGAGGCACGGAGACAATACCATTCAGATACAGCCGAATGGACTTTTGCAAAGCCGCAAAGGACGCAAAAGAACGCAATTCTTTGCGGCTTTGCGCCCCATTCGACTACGCTCAGGGCATGCTTTGCGAGAGATACTTCTACCCTTATCTGAAAGGTATTGGTTCTAGAGCCACGTCAACGTCGAGAGATACCCACGTAGTGCCGCATCGTGGGCAAGAGACCGGGCAAGCAGCGCCCAACCATGTCATCCTGACCCGTCTGGTACACCGGCCCACTGGACAGGCCAGCATGCGGGAGGAACGGATGGGCTGGAGAGACGCTGAAGGGAAGGATCTCCTTGTTGGCGCAATGAAAACTTGTTGGCACAATGAAAACACAACGAGATCCTTCCCTCCAGGCATCCAACGATACCCACCGGAACGAGGCAACAGGGTAACTCCGGTCGTCTCGCTGGATCATACGGGTCAGGATGACATGGCTGTGCATGGTTGGAGGCATTGAAACACCACGTGATTGATTGGGTGTTACCCACCCATATGGCGATGGCTGCCTTTAAAAAACAGGGCTGACAGGGGCGGTAGCGTCACACACAACGACCATGGCCGCCCATGAAACGCATGTAAACTGGCTTCGACGCCACCCAGGTTGCCCAGGCCACTACCGCCATACAGCGGCGAGTCGCTATTCAGCATTTCCTGCCAGTAGCCCCCGCACGGCACACCGACACGGTACTCAAAGCGTGGCAGCGGCGTACAGTTACAGACCACCAGCATAACATCATCGCTTGTTTGACCCCGGCGTAAGAAACTAAACACGCTCTGCTGGGCATCATTGGCATCAACCCACTCAAAGCCCGCAGGCCGTGTATCCAGTTCATACAGGGCTGTTTCGCGGCGATACAGGCCATTCAGATCAGCTACCCAGCGCTGCATTCCGCCATGCAAGGGATAAGCAGTGAGATACCAATCCAGGCCGCTATCATGATCCCATTCTCGCCACTGACCAAACTCGCCGCCCATAAATAACAACTTCTTTCCAGGCTGACCATACATATACCCGAACAGCAGGCGCAGATTGGCAAACTTATGCCACTCGTCGCCTGGCATCTTGTTGATCAGCGACCCCTTGCCATAGACAACTTCGTCATGTGAGAGCGGCAGCGTGAAATTTTCGGCAAACGCATACATAATCCGAAACGTCAACTCATGATGATGGTAGGTGCGAAAGAGCGGATCACGTGACATATAGTTGAGCGTATCATGCATCCAGCCCATATCCCACTTCATACCAAAACCCAGGCCGCCCAGATAGGTTGGCCGTGATACCATCGGCCACGAGGTCGACTCCTCGGCGATCGTCTGGACATCGGGATAATTCTGGTACACCTCTTGATTCAGGATGCGCAGAAACTCTACGGCGGCCAGATTTTCATTGCCGCCATATTCATTGGGAATCCACTCACCGGGCTGACGGGCATAATCCAGATAGAGCATTGATGCCACGCCATCAACGCGCAGCCCATCGATATGATACTTATCCAGCCAGAAAAGCGCACTACTTACCAGCAGACAGCGCACCTCGTTGCGGCCATAGTTAAAAATGGCACTTTTCCATTCGGGATGAAACCCCTGGCGTGGATCGGCATGTTCATACAGATACGTGCCATCAAAATAGCCCAGGCCATGCTCATCGCTAGGAAAGTGCGAGGGCACCCAGTCGAGGATCACGCCAATATTATGCTGGTGCAAATAATCGACCAGATACATCAGATCCTGCGGTGTACCATAGCGACTGGTTGGCGCAAAGAAACTGGTAACCTGATAGCCCCACGATCCATAAAAGGGATGCTCCATAATCGGCATAAATTCGACATGGGTAAAGTCCATGCGCTTTAGATACTCAACCAGACGAGGGGCCAGTTCACGATACGACAGGAAGCGATCCGGCTCGTCGGGCAAACGCATCCATGACCCCAGGTGTACCTCATAGATCGAGATAGGATCATCAAGCGCATTGCAAGTCTGACGCTGCTGCATCCATGCCTGATCGCCCCAGGTATACCCATTGATATCCCAAATGATCGAAGCGGTACGCGGCGGAATTTCCTCATAGACACCGAACGGATCGGTCTTGTCGACTTGATAGTCTTTATACTGCGACGCAATATGATACTTATACAGCACTCCCGGCCCGATATCGGCGATAAAGCCCTCCCAGATACCTGAATCGGCGCGCAGATGCAAGGGATGACTGGCCGTATCCCAATTATTAAAGTCACCCATCACCGAGACCTGCCGGGCATTGGGTGCCCAGACCGCAAAGCCGGTGCCGACTACCCCATCGACAGATATCGGGTGAGCACCAAGCTTTTCGTAGAGCCGAAAATGGCGACCTTCATTAAAAATATAGATATCTGCGTCGGTCAGCAGCGAGACACCAGTCGGGCCTGTTCTGGTTAAAGTCATATCATTCACCTTGTTATGCGCCTATGCGCTTTGCGCTTTATGACCGATTTGCCGATCCCATTCAGGCGTAGATTTCCTGGGGTAGGGGCAGGCCCCCGTGCCTGCCCAGGGCGTCCTGATGACGGAAACGCTATCGAGGGCAACCACGGGGGGTTGCCCCTACCGATCCCATTGGCATACCATCCGCCCAAAAAGTCTACACGTGAAAGTCAGTCGATCCCAGGATCTGGGCAATACCCTGCAATGGGATACGAACCCAATCAGGCCGGTTGTTCAGTTCATAGTCCAGTTCATACACAGCCTTCTCGAGCAAGAATGCATCGAGCAACACCTCGAACTCTGTCTGGGACGATGGCAGAAACGAAGCATTGCCGGTTGTCTCACGGTATGTCGTCAAGAAAGCCGTACTGGTCCAGAGATACCAGTAATTAGCCCAGGGCTCAAGCGCCACCATATCCTGCAGACGCAAGGACGATGCACCGGGTGTTTGCTGGAACAGGGCTGAATAGGCCGCATACTGAAACGAGCGCAACATGCCAGCAACATCACGCAGCGGTGAACGCTTGATTCGGCGTTCGCTCAATGGGCGTGCCGGTTCGCCCTCAAAGTCGATAATCATAAAATCCTTGCCGGTATACAATACCTGACCGAGGTGATAATCACCGTGGCAGCGGATACGCGTGGCACTAATTTTATGTTCAAGCAGCGCCCCAAAGCGTTTGAGCACATCACTTTCGCATGCCAGCAACGCCTCGGCCTCTGCCACCGCACTCTCGGGCAAACTGCTCATCTGTTTACGCAGAACCTGGAAGGAACGGGTAGCCAGGCTACGCATGGACTGATACACCGAGCGCTGATACAACGTCGAGAACGGTTCAGGCGCAAAGTTGGGATTGCGCCCATCCGAGGCCAGCGTCAGATGCATTTCTGCCGTACGCTGGCCCAACAGCCGTACTGACTCCAGATACGCGCCAATGGTTGCCTGCGCCAGGTCTGGAACTTCGAGTCTGGTATGTTCCAGCAGGATACGCGCTGCAACCGACACATTTGGTACATCAGCATCGGCATACTCGGTCAATGCGCGCTCGAAATACGCACCCGACGCATCCAGCGTATATGTCCAGGCATCACCTTCATTCGGCACAAAGCCCTGCAAAATTGCCAGAGTCATCGACTCATTGCGATTCTTTTGATACTCAAGCATCCCGGCGACCGGCGGCGTATGTGGAAAGCCCTTCTCGGTCAGAAAGCGCCCGATCTCCAGGTCAGGATTAACCCCTGGCTCGGTCTTACGGAACACCTTCAAAATCAAACTATCGCCATAGATCACCGATGAGTTACTCTGTTCGGCCTTGACCGGTGACGCATCAAATGAACTGCCATTGGCCTTGAGAATAGCCTGGAGCGCACGCGTAGGTGTAGCCAGCACCTCACCGCCACTGCCACGCAGCCGACGGCGACTTTTGATCATGTCCAGCAGCGTATTACAGAAGCGCTGATCCACCAGCGCGTCATACAGGATACCCTCCATACCTGTATCGCTCACGCGCAACCGTGTGATCACCGTATAGCTCGAATATTGCTCTAGCTGTTGGGCACGCTCGCCGGTAGCAAAAGTCATCGGCATCACATAGACTTCGGGATCGCCCTCGGTATAATCAACCTTTACCAGTACAATATAGGCCACTTCCGCCCCGTGGAACGGGATGGTGTCAACAATCTGCACATTCTTAATCCGCCGCGCCTTACTGCGGAACCAGCGCCGCCCCCGCATATAATCGGGCAGAGTGTTAATCAGAGCTTCACGATGGGCATTCTGAAACACAGACTCCCAGGAACCTTGTACCGTCATCAACGGAATCTTGTACTCCGGTCCCGTCATACTACTTACCCCTTCGACGCGTTGAGGTTCCAGCGAGAACCAGTAGAAAGAATGCGGCCCCATGGTAATAAAGTAGGGCAATTCACCAATGGGCGGAAAATCGATCCGCCCGAACATTTCGACTGGCATCAAGTTGATAAACTCAGACAGATCCAGTTCCACCGCCTGCACAAAGCGCGACAGATTGCCAATCACCAGGATAATCTCGTCGCCATAACGACGGATAAAGGTCAGCACCTTACGATTCTCGGGCTGAAGGAACTCAATCGTACCGCGTCCAAACGCCTTATAGCGCTTGCGCAGCGCAATCAAGCGCTTCATCCACCAGAGTAGCGAGTGGGGATTATTGCCCTGCGCTTCGACATTGACCGTCTCGTAGTGGTACTCCGGGTCGATATTAATCGGCAGATAGAGTTGTTGCGGATTGGCGCGCGAGAAACCCGCATTGCGGTCGGCGCTCCACTGCATGGGCGTACGCACACCATCACGGTCGCCCAGATAGATATTGTCGCCCATACCGATTTCATCGCCATAGTAGATCACGGGCGTACCAGGCAGCGAGAAGAGCAAGCCATTCATCAATTCGATCTTACGGCGATGATTGCCCAGCAGCGGTGACAGGCGTCGGCGGATACCCAGATTAATCCGGGCACGTCGTTCCTGAGCATACACGCGGTACATATAATCACGCTCTTCATCGGTGACCATTTCCAGCGTCAACTCATCGTGATTACGCAGAAACACCGCCCACTGGCAATTCGCCGGAATATCGGGGGTCTGACGCAAAATATCGATAATCGGAAAGCGATCTTCCATATAGACCGACATAAACAAGCGCGGCATCACCGGAAAGTGAAAGGCCATATGACACTCATCGCCATCACCAAAATAGGTAACAGCATCCTCAGGCCACTGATTAGCCTCGGCCAGCAACATACGCTGCTCAAAGCGCTCGTCTACATGGCGACGCAGTTCCTGCAAGAAACCGTGAGTCTCGGACAGATTCTCGCAGTTCGTACCCTCACGCTCATACAGATAGGGAATAGCATCCAGACGCAAGCCATCGATGCCCATGCGCAGCCAGAAATCCATCGCCTTGAGTACAGCACGGCGCACCTGGGGATTATCAAAATTCAGGTCAGGCTGATGTGCATAGAAACGATGCCAGTAGTACGCCTCGACCTCATGATCCCATGTCCAGTTCGAATGTTCAAAATCCTTAAAGATAATACGCGCATCTTTATACTTCTCAGTCGTATCGCTCCAGACATAAAAATTACGTGCTGCACTACCCGGCGCAGCCTCACGTGCGCGTTGGAACCAGGGATGCTGATCCGACGTATGATTACACACCAGTTCAGTGATCACCCGCAAGCCGCGCCGATGCGCCTCGCGCACAAACACCCTGACATCCTGCAAGGTGCCATAATTGGGATGCACATCGGTATAATCGGCGATATCGTAGCCATCATCACGCAGAGGCGACGGATAGAACGGCAGCAGCCAGATCGCCGTCACCCCCAGGTCTTGCAAATAATCAAGCTTCTCAGTCAGGCCACGGAAGTCACCGATGCCATTGCCATCGCTATCATAAAAAGCGCGCACATGCACTTCATAAATAATGGCATCTTTATACCAAAGCGCATCTTGCTCTACGGGTAAAACCTCGGCTGATTTCTTCACCATAATCGACGGATCACCTCAATGTACAAAAAGCGAGTGCCGGATCATTGCTCAATTCGCAAAATATGTACCGGCAAAACATGTGGATTCAGTTCAACATAGTTATGTGTTCCATGCCAGAGATAATGCGCATTGGTCAGCAGATCGACCACCTCATACGGGCGGAACGGATCGATACCCAGTTCTTCCAGCGACAGGCCAACCCACCCGGCCTGCGTCCAGGTCTGATCCAGGTTAATCACAACCAGGATTACATTGCTACGATCCTCGGTACTCTTGGAATAGACAATCAGATGGTCGTTATCCACAAAATGGAAGCGCACATACGCATTACTCTGGAGCGCCGGATTCTGGTGGCGAATAGCATTAACGCGGACAATGAAATCCTTAAGGCTATAGTCGGCATCCAGATCCCACGCTTTGATCTCATACTTTTCCGAGTTGAGATACTCTTCTTTACCAGGCGCAACCGGTTCATGCTCAAGCAACTCAAAGGCCGGGCCATAGATGCCATAACTGGCCGCCATGGTAGCCGCCAGTGCCAGGCGGGTCATAAACATACTGCGCTGGCCCTGCTGCAACTGCTCGGTAAGAATATCGGGCGTATTCGGCCAGAAGTTCGGTCGAAAATACTGGCTCATTTCGGTCTGGGTCAACTCGGTGAGATACTGGGTCAGCTCCCACTTGTTGGTACGCCAGGCAAAATAGGTATACGACTGGGTAAAGCCCAGCCTGGCCAGGTTCGACATCACCTTGGGCCGCGTAAAGGCCTCGGCCAGAAAGATCGTATCGGGATGTTTGCGTTTAATCTCACTGATCGCCCATTCCCAGAAATGAAACGACTTGGTATGCGGATTATCGACGCGGAAGATTTTGACCCCCTGGTCAACCCAGTAGTCCATCACACTCTTCAGCTCTTCCCAGAGGCCACGCCAGTCGTCGGACTCGAAGTTAATCGGATAGATATCCTCATACTTTTTGGGCGGATTCTCGGCATACTGGATGCTGCCATCGGGACGGCGCACAAACCACTCGGGATGATCCTGCACATACGGATGATCGGGCGAACATTGAAAGGCAATATCCAGCGCAATCTCCATGCCAAGCTCACGCGCCTGATTCAGCAAGAACGTAAAGTCTTCCAGTGTCCCCAGGTCAGGATGAATAGCCTTATGGCCACCCTCAGGCCCACCGATAGCCCAGGGGCTACCGACATCGCCCGGTTGGGCCACTACACTATTATTCTTGCCCTTGCGCTTGGTAATGCCAATCGGATGGATGGGCGGCAGATACAGCACATCAAAGCCCATGGCCGCCACATACGGCAAGCGGGCGGCACAATCACGGAACGTGCCATGCTTGCCAGGTTCAGGCGCACATGAACGCGGAAACAGTTCATACCAGGTACTGAAGCGTGCTCGTTCACGATCCACAATCACGATCAGTTCCGGCTCGTAGGTTGCCGCATAGGCCCGTTCAGCATGCTGATACATCAACGCCGCCAGTTCCGGCGACAGGCCCGCGTTAATCGCCTCGTCACCACCGGCACGCAGCGCCCGGGCATACCCCTGGAGAGCCGTAGCAACTTTGCCTTTGGTATGCGCAGCAGCCGCCTCGACATACTGCGCCCCGATCACCAGGTCAACCGTCACATCCTGACCGGCATCGACACGCTTGCGCAGATCGCGTGCCCACGTCTTGAAGTGATCGACCCATCCCAGCAACGTATAGACATAGCGCCCCATCGTCGAGACACTGAACACCCCTCGCCAGCGGTCGTTCCCCAGGAACTCCATCGGCGTCTCAGACCACTTCTTTGTGCCTTCAGGCCGATAGAGCAGCGCCAGCGATAGCGCATCATGACCATCGGTAAATGCATCAGCCTCAACAATAACTTTTTCCCCAACCGTCCGCTTGATGGCAAAACGACCACCGTCAATTTCAGGATCGACTCCTTCGATGATGACTCTCTGTCGGCCTTCTTTAAGACGCACGCTGGTTCTCTGCTACTTTCTAGGCGATCAACCGTGATCACCATCAAAATTCCTGCTTCATCCCATCCTGCCTCACCAGAGGCAAGGTCTTATGAATAGTCCACAGGCCTCATTCACGTCTCGACATAGCCACAACCGAGACGGCACAGCTTCCAGGCGTGTGCATGCCTCATTGCTCGATCACAGATGTTTACCCTTTAGGGCGGGAAGCCCACATGCTTCAGCCTTGGGAGGAACGCCCCTGTTTTAACCCGCTTGAGCGCATCGTGGTAGACGATCTTTTAGTCATATGGCCCAGGGAAACCGCCAGACCTGTTGCCCGGTATCGGGCACACCGCTTGCGCGGGTAAGGTGAGCCTCGACAAAGATAGCGGTCAGTACTGTCCCAACCGAGCGTGCTGCTTCACCTGTACACAGGTGTCGCCCGGAGGTTCCAGAGCAGGAGGCTGGCTTCGCACCTCCTGGTGGGTCGTGAACGCTTGTCGCTATCGTAGCCCCATCAACCCGAAGGTTGGCGGCTGAGTCTGGTCAGGTTCGTGGACGTTCGGATGCCCCGACACGCCCACACCCTGTAGAGGTGGGTTCCTGACCTATCTGAGTAGCAAAAGTGGCTGATTTCTGGTTGCGTTGCACGGTAGTTACCTTTTGATTTTATTTCAACATCATGGTGTTGTCAAATAAGTCTGCCACTCTTCCAGCCGCTGGCGCTGGATGCCATTCACTGTGATGATCGGGCGAGCAGTACACAGGTAAGCCAGGGCCGCATCAAGCGACATACCACGTTGCGCCATCAGATAAGCCGCCGCGGTAGAGGGTGCCCGCCCGACGCCAGCATGACAGTGTACCAGTACAGGCAGATTATCGGCATAAGCGGCTGTGATAAAGGCAACCCCCTCGGCAAGCTGTTCTAGCAACGGCGCATGAAAATCGGGTACGTGCAAACGCAGCGTTCGCACCGGCGGCGTCCCACTGAACTGGTCGACATACTCGGCCTGGAGACTAAGGACGGCCCGTATGCCCAGCGTATACAGCAGGGGCCACTGACTGGCCCGAAACTGGCCGCCCACAAAGAGCTGCGGTTCAACCAGAGAGACATTCAAGCCAAACATGCGCCGCCACTGGGTCGACATATAGTGCCACAAGCGAAACGTAGCGGGGTTAACAGACGGTGTATGGTGCATCAAAACTCCTATCAATAACATACGTTAGACATGGTTCAAATCAGCTTGACAGTTTGGGTGACACGTTGTGCCTCCGGTAGGGACGGTTCGCGAACCGCCCCTACCCAACTGTCAAGCGCACATGACGTGTGCTAAAATATGCCTAAGAGACTGTTTGAAACGGGGCGGTTTTGAACCAGACGGGATCGTCCTGCGATGATACCCCACCCCCGTACCCCCTCCTCGCACAGGTAGGTTTTTCCGTAGGGACGCGCAGAAGCGCGTCCGCAGGGCGTCCTGATGCGGAACACGTTTCCACGGACAGGCAGAAGCCTGTCCCTACGGAATGGCGTTAGAATGCCATCCATCGAAAAATCTACCCGTGCAAGGAGGGGCCATGGGGCGTCCCGATGCGCTCCATCCAAAAAAACCTCCCCCTGAGCGCCGCACACTCCCCGTTTCAAACAGTCTCTTAGACATGGTTATCCTCCGTGTCTCCGTGGTGAATCGCTTCCCCAAAACGTGAACAGTTACGAAAATGGAGTAAATTGACGCATCAAATTTTTCAGGTCTGTAGTACAATATTGAGCATATGTTTTCAGGGGCGTCATAGAACCAGAGTTATCCCAAATGCGTCTATTCCGCCGAAGCCTGGATCTCTCACAGGCAACCGTACGTCTCTCAAACGCCGACGACATGCCCCGTGTGGCACGTCTGTTTCGTGATGCTGCCCAGCGTTACTATGGTTTTTCTAGCCAGGATCTGCCTGGCCTGCTGGCGGCTGGACATGGGGTTGTCCTCGAATACGACGACGAGCTATGGGGAGCCGTTCTGATCGGCTGGCCCTGCATGAACACCACATGGTTACGCGGTATCGTTCTATCCGATAGTGTCACAGTCAATCTGACCCTGAAAATGCTGCTATCTTTTTTACATACAGAACTCGCTCTCACCGGCATGCAGCGCATCTTTTTTGCCAACGACGAGTCCAGCGAGAACTGGCTTAACCCGCGTTTGCGATTGCACGGCTACATTACCGATACTGACGTCATCGTATATGAAAAGCGTGTTCTCGATGTACCAGATTCGGGCAACCAGCAGATCATCGTACGCAAGGCCCAACTCCAGGATCTGGCAATCCTCGGCCAGCTCGATCAGACCTGTTTTGAAGCCCAGTGGACCAAAGACGAACTGGTTCTGCATACAGCTATCACGCAAGGCCCCCTCTGTATTCTGGCCGAACAAGACGACCAGGTAATTGGCTATGCCTATGCCAGCAGCCACTTCGGAGACCGACTGGTTCACCTGGTACGCATTGCCGTTGACCCACGTTATCGAGGGCAGGCAGTTGGCGTTCGGCTATTATATGAAGTGATTGACTTTGCGCGTCGCAAAAACGCCACCGTTGTCACCTTAAATACCCAGGCATACAATACCCAGGCCCAGCGGCTCTATCGCTGGTTTGGCTTTCAGATGACCGGCGAACGTCAACTCATTCTACGGCATGATCTACACACCCGGTATGACAGACAGGAGGAACATATCACGTGCCTGCCAGAATAAAACCGCACGACTGGGATCGCCTATTCCGACCAAGCACACCCCAACGCGGGGGGCCATTGAATGCCCTGGTCAATATTCTGATCATCTGTGTCGTACTGGGCATCTTTACGGGCGGCACCGTCTTTGCCGTCCAGTATAATGCCGAACGACAGAGCATACTGCAAGCAACTCAGGCCGTTCAATCAACCGAACAGGCAGTGAGTGCGATTGAGACCGAAGCGACCCAGGCAGCCGAGTCCATGCTCCAACAAACTGCTGCCGCCGTCACAGACGCGATGTTTGCCGAGGCCATTGGAGCGGGCCAGGTGATTGCGGCAGGTAACCTGCGTACCGAACCGGTAATTGCGCCTGAAACCGTCGCCGGGCAGATCTGTATTGGCGACACGATCGCCTTCCTGGAGCAACGTGTGACTGGTGGCACTACCTGGTATCGTATTCGCATTATCAACACCACCGAAGAGTGTACCCCACAGCGTGTGCCCATCGGGACGGTTGGTTGGGCCAGCAATACCCTGTTAAGCGCACCCGGGCCTGTACCCACACCTGGTTCGTAGGAGGGGCGAAAGATGTTATGTTGTTCGCGTGCATACCTTCTGGGTGAACTAGACGCCCTCACCACCATTTCCCTCTCTCTGAGTGAGAGAGCTTACAGAGGTAGTTTTTTTCGCTGATGCCTGTTCCTGGCTGGATACCCCACCCCCCTACCCCCTCCCCTGGAAGGGTAGGGGGAGAAAATGTAGCGATGTGACGCAGCGGCTCCGCCGCTGCGTCACATCGCCAGGACAATACCCCTCTCCCCAGCAGGGCTATGCATAGCCCACAACTTTACCGCATCCTGATGGGGTAGAGCGGGTAGCTTCCCACCTTCCACGGGTACCAGCGAGGCGCACCCCGCCCCTGTTGGTCATCCGATAAAAATGCAGACACGGACGCCAGTGCTACCTCCATGGTGAAACGTTACTATTCTCTCTGCTTTCCGATGGAACACTGGCCAGCACATCATGCAGCATCGTCCGCAACTCTTCATACTGATAGGGTTTCTGAATGAAACCAGCCAGGCCCTTGCCAGAAAAGCGATTGATCGCATCTTGCTCATTATAGCCACTGGTCAAAACAACCAGAACTTCAGGACGTAATCGGCGTAATTCACGAAACACCTCCTCGCCATCCATGCGCGGCATTGTCATATCAAGCAAGACAAGATGGATCTCATCGGCATGCGCCTGAAACAACGTGACGCCATCATAACCATCAGTAGCTGTATACACTATAAAACCCATGCGTTCTAACATACGCTGGGCAATTGTACGCACTGCCTCTTCATCGTCTACCACCAGCACCGTTCCCTGACCCTTCCAGGATTCGCCAGTTTGCAGAGGACGCTGTGGCATTTCGTCGGACTGGTGTACGCCGGGGAAAAGCACTTTGAACGTCGTTCCCCGACCTGGCTCGCTATACACCTTGATCGCCCCACCGTGCCCACGAACAATGCCCAGTACTGCTGCTAATCCCAGGCCACGACCAGTGAGTTTCGTGGTAAAAAACGGATCAAAGATCTTGGCATGAACATCTTGCGGCATACCTATGCCGGTGTCGGAAACTTCCAGATAGACATATATTCCATCGGGCAGATCCTGATCGAAATAGGTCTGAGCGAGATAATCACGATCACAATACATTGCCCCGGTGGTAATTGAAATAACGCCATTCTGTTCTCCAATGGCTTCCGAGGCATTCAAAATAAGATTCATAATAACCTGGCGCAATTGGGTCACGTCGGCTTGAATAGCGGGAATATCTGGCGTAAAGTGAAAGCGCAATGTACATTTCTTGGCAATCGATACCTCTAGCAGGTGGGACATCTCTTCAACCACCAGTGCCAGTTGTACCGGCTCGACAATAAAACGACCCTTGCCGGAATATGCCAACAACTGCCTGGTTAGATCCGCTGCCCGACGCGCTGATAGCACAATCTGCTCAACATTATGTCGAGCCAGGGCAAAAGGTGACAGATCGAGCAAAGCCAGATCGGCATACCCCAACACACTGGTCAACAAATTATTGAAATCATGCGCAATCCCGCCAGCCAGCACCCCCAGGCTCTCTAACTTCTGAGCCTGGCGCAGTTTATCTTCCAAGCGATACTGTTCTTCCTCGACACGCTTACGCGCCGTAATGTCCACAAAGAGACAGAGAATACCGTTGGGAACGGGCGAGGTATGCACTTCATACCAGGCTGGCTGATCAGGGTGAAAAGCCAGTTCTACCGTTGTAATCGCCGACTGGCCAGTAGACAAAACGGTTTGACAGGTATGGAACAGCTCGGTTTCAACAATAGAAGGACAGATCTCAGACAACATGATGTTGTGCAACTGTTCCAATGATCGTCCAAGCATACGTGTGGCCGCCACATTGACAATTTGAAAACGCCATTCATTGTCTAGCACAATCACGCTGTTAGGAATAGAATGCAAGAGCCGCCGATACCGCTCTTCACTCTCGCGCAGCGTGCGTTCCATAGCTTTACGATCAGACACATCCTGCTGAATGGATACAAAATAGACAATTTCATGATTCTTATTACGTATTGGTGCAATGCGCCACTCCATATCAAATTCAGATCCATTCTTGCGGTAATTTATTGTTGTCCCAAAAAATGTTTCCCCGTGTTCCAGATTGAAGCGCAACCGATCTAACACGGCACGATCCGTTTTGGGGCCTTGTAAAATACGCGGCGTCTTACCCACAACCTCCGCAGGGGTATAGCCGGTAATACGTGTGAACGCTGCGTTGACAAAGAGTATTTGCGGGCCAGGCAGATTCAGTTCGGCAGTTGTGATCAAGATCGAGTCGCTTGTTTGTTGAATTGCTTCTGCCAGCATACGTAACTGTTCTTGCGTTGCCTCATATTCGCGTATAATGCGTTCTAACTCTCTCGTCTTTTGTTGCAGGTCATCCAATTCGGCCCATATATGCTGATTACCACGCTGGTGGGCCATTTCCCATCTCCTTCATCATGCTCCATAGGGCAATGTCATCTATAACCGTTCAGACGGTATGCTACGACACGCTGCCGAGGCAAATAATCATCCGAACAAGTGCATGAATCTAGTATATGTCACTGTGGAAAAAGAATGTAACCTTTCCGCTGATCATGCAGTGTACATTCTCTGGCCGATTACCAGAATCAAAAGGGCACACTATCAAGTATCTGCTGATTATACCGCAGTCTAGAATGAGTTGTCTGCACACCAACGTGCTATACGTGTTCACACGTAAGGGACACATTCACCCCAGAGGCACCAGGGCACAGAGGAATCAGATGCGCTTTTCTCAATATCGTGGGCTGGAATACCCATACCCGACCCGTTCCTGCCTGCATTACCTCCTCCATGGCGAACATCTTATGTCTGCCGCTGATAGGTCTCTCTATACGCCTGAAGCGTCTGCGCTGCCGTACGCTGCCAGGTAAACGTACTCGCTTGCTGCAACCCACGTCCACGCAGGTCAGCGCGTAAACTGGCATGCTCCAGGAGTTGGCGTAATTCTGCGGCAATCGCATCAATATTTGCGGGATCAACCATCAACGCAGCATCGCCAACAACTTCAGGCAGGCTACTGGTGTTGGCACATAGCACCGGTACACCGCAAGCCATAGCTTCCAACGGTGGCAACCCGAAACCTTCATAATACGACGGAAACACAAAAACCTCTGCACCAGTGTAGAGTGCTGGCAGATCTGCTTCATCAACATTGGGTATAAACAGAACCGTCGCCGTCAGGTTACGCTGGCTAACCATCTGCTGAACATGGGCATAGCGTGGGTCGTGATGCCCGGCAATTACTAACCGGATATTCCCTGCGCTATAGGCATCCCCAGCCATAACCAGGCGTTCCCATGCCCCGATCAGGCGTTCCAGGTTCTTATGCGGTTTATTGGCACCAACATACAACACATACCGTTCCGGCAAGCGATAGGTTGCCCGGATAGACGCCACCACGGGCGACGTCTGCGGATGAAAACGTGCATCGGCGGCCAGTGGTGTTACTGCAATACGCTCCAACGACAAATTATAATAATGGGCCAGATCATCACGCGAGCTGGCAGAAATTGTAATAATCCGCGCCGATGTCTGAATAGCCAGCCACGTGGTGAAAAGGAACACCAATCGGGTACGCCATGAAAGCAACTGCGGCCAGCGTCGCCCTATCAGATCATAGATTGTCACCAGCACCGGACAGGGCATGCCAAAGTAGGGTTTGATGTAGTAGGGTGTGTGAAACAGATCCAGATGCAACGTACGGGCCAGCATCGGCAGACGCCACTGTTCAGACAACGTGAAAGGGCGACTAGTTGTGTCTACCAATTCAATCGCCCGACAGGCACGTAAGGCTTCCAGGTTATGGCGCGTGTTGGGCAGGGCCGGGTTATACAGCAACACAATCGTGTGATCATGATTCAGATCACCCAGAGCACGCGCCAGATTGACGACATAGCGCCCAATACCGGGAAAGTGATCATACACATAACGTGCATCCAGTCCGATTCGCATGGTTCTGTTGCTAACAGTACTACAAATACCCATCAACCCACATCAAGCAAAAAACTCTGTGTCACATAGGCTGGTTCCGGCTCGTTCGGATATGGATCATCGCCACGCAGCTTGTGCCCGACGAAGGTTAGCACCTCTCGCAGGACACCCAATATCGGTACAGTCAACACCATACCGAGAAAGCCAGCATACAAACCCGCCACAGCCAGACCGATCAGAATAACCGTAATTGGAATCGACACAGCCGAACCATAGATCCATGGCTCAACAAAGTTCGCAATCACCCCACCCTGCACCACGGTATAAACCAGGTAGACCATCAGGGCAAACAGTAGTGGTGATAGATCAAACACATTGGTAGCAGTAAAGAAAGCCGCCAGAAAGATCAGCAGGCCAGCAATATAGCCGCCAATGACCGGTATCAACAGGAATACAGTTGCCAGTAGCGCCGTGCTGATTGCACCATCTACACCAAACAGCAGTAGCAAAATAGCAGCAACTGTACCGCTAATCATTGTGTTAAGCACAATACCACGCCCATACCCCCCCAGCACCTGCCCGCTGCGCTGGAATAAGATCGCATACTCACGACGTGTGCCAGGCGGCAACGTCTGCGTCCACCAGCGAAAACCAGCCGGTAGTTCAAACAGAGCATACACCGCCAGCAAATGAATAAACACAAAGTTGACCAGGATACCGCCCAGCGAACCAGCCGCACCGCTCAGAAACTGAAATGCCCGTGGCGTAATCTGCCCCAGCGGCAGAGCCGTTTCGCCCCGTACCAGTCGGCTCAACGGATCGAGCAGGAAGTTCAGATTGATCACCTGGTTGCCGCTGGCGTCAATAATCCAGCCCTGGACAGGAGTATACTGGCGCAGAAAAGAGACAAACCCCATCAGCAGCGCCTGCAGATTGATCAACAGTGTGCCCAGCACCGTACCAACTGGCACAAACAGCAAATAAAAGAGAATTGCCACCACACCAACATAGAGCAGCAATACCAGAATGGTTGCCAGCCCATACGGCAGACGCAATGTGCCTACCAGCAGGCGAATAGGCAGCAAGAGCATAAGCGACAACAGGCCCGCCAGCAAGATCGAGGTCAGAAACGGCCCGGTTAGAATAAGGGCAATGATCAGAGCCAGAAACAAAAACAACGAAACCATACGGCGCGTCCAGATACTCCAGGTCGTCTCTGGTTGGAAAGTCATGGGTGACTCCTATTTTTTATATCGCGCCTTATAAAACGGCAACCTGACAACCCGCGCCCGCACTGGCTTGTTGCGAATGATAATATCAAACTCAGCCCCCGGCTTGCTCAAGTCGGTTGGCACATACCCCATCCCCAGCGGCTTACCCAGTGTCGGTGAGGGCATCCCGGTTGTTACATAGCCAATCGGCTCACCGGCAACACTATGGATGGTATACTCGCCACGTGGCACCCCCCGCCCGACCATCTCAAAACCCACCAGTCGCCGCTGCGGGCCAGTTGCCTTGATCTGCTCTAACGCCGCACGCCCGACAAAGTCGCCCTTATCCAGTTTGACGACCCAGCCCAGGCGCGCCTCGTAGGGATTAATATCATCGGCAATCTCATGGCCATACAGTGCCAGACCCGGCTCAAAGCGCAGGCTATCGCGTGCGCCCAGACCACACGGCTTGATACCGCCAGGAGCGCCCAGGTGCAACAGTTTATCCCACACATGCGCGGCATGATCGGCATCGAAGAACAGTTCAAAGCCATCCTCACCGGTATAGCCTGTACGGGCAATTAAACCTTCCACACCAAAGATCCGACACAGTGCCACACCATGAAACGGCAGATAGGTCAGGTCATCTGCTTCAACATCTTCAGCCTGATCAATCAATGTTTCCGCAGCCGGCCCCTGCGCCGCCAGCATGGCCCAGCGATCCGACCGATTATCCATCACTACATTAAAGTTGGCGGCATGCTGCTGCAACCAGTTCCAGTCCTTCTGCCGATTCGAGGCATTCACCACAATCATATACTCGTCAGGCAGGTGATAGATAAAGATATCATCGATAATCCCGCCATGGGGATGGCACAACAACGCATATCCCGACTGACCCGTCGCCAGGCTGGCAACATCACTGGTAGCCACATACTGCAAAAAGGCCTCGGCATCCGGCCCACTGACAATAAAACGCCCCATATGACTGATATCGAACAGACCAGCAGCCGTACGCACAGCTTGATGCTCGTCGATGATGCCACTGTACTGCACAGGCATGTCCCAACCGCCAAACTCGACCATGCGCGCCCCCATAGCAACATGGCGCTCGTATAATGGCGTACGTTGTAGCATTATTTTCTCCTTATCCCCCATCTAACCCCATATCCCCATTCTGAACATCGAGACTCTCACGCAGGATCGCCAGCGCTTCACGGCGTATCTCTAATGCATGCGCCAGACGTTCGTTGCCTTCTTCCAGGGCATGATTGATCTGATACGACAGCGCCGCATCAACCCATTCTTCCAGTAGAATCGCATTATTCTGCACCACCTGGAGCAAATCCTGCGAAGACTGGACGCGCAGCAAGGTCTGACAGACCTGATCCGGCAATTCAGCTGCGACTGGCGGTATCTCTTCAGCATCCGCTGGAACTGGCGCAACTGACTGATCAGGAGGAGCAGGATGCAACACACGCTCACCACTGCCCCCGGCCCGCAGATCAGCCAGCAGCAGACGCACCTGACGCATTCCTTCGGCCAGATCATACTGCCGTTGGTCAACAGCCAGATCCGCCATGTCTTTCAAGGTGAAGTCTACCGCACTGCCAAGCAATGCCGGATACTGCTGCACCAGCGCATAGAACGTTTCTAGCGTATCAGCCGCAATAAGCTGCTGCACAACTGCTAACAGTCGGGTAGCATCGTCATGGGACGTATGCTCAACTGATCCAGGCTTGCTCTCAACTGACTCACGTGCTGATGGGATGCTGTTGGGGCGGGCATTAGCATGCGACGATGTAGCCAGATCGATCCAGCCGGGGTTCTGCGTCGGCTGCGCACGTCGACTACGTTTACGCAAAATATGCGCAATACCGTCAATATCCTGGGCAATCTGCACATCCGCTAAATATGCACGGCGTGTGTCTTCGGGAATGCTTTCAATCAGGAGCATATGCAGTTCGCGCACCTGATCGCGCCAGGCATGCTCAGACTGGCCAGCGGCTGGCGCAAAGATTAACACTTGCGCCTCGCCATCGTGGAATAACAACGGTACTCGCACACTGCCAGCCTGCCCGCACTGGGGGCAAACATAGCTATTCAGATATCCCTGACCAAGCAGAACGACCTGCTCTGGTTGCTCGTGGGCATCCAGTATCAACCAGGCTTCGACACGGAAGAGTGCCGTGCAACTGGAACATGTCAGCGATATCTCTTCATGATACGAGATGGTCATAATTGTCTCATTGTATCATAACCCATCTTTCTACTTCCTTAATTTTCTGATTAACACGAGTTACGCAGTCGTCCTTACCCTGGGCAGATATCGCCTCCGGCAGGGCGGAAGAAAATCATCTTTTCCAAAATGTTTCGCCTACGGCGAAACATTTTGGAAAAGATATAAAATACCACGCTGCCGCAGGCGAAACAGATCTTTCGAACGATCAACTAAACGTGTGGTTTGATCCACTACCGCGTAAGTCGTGTCATGAACACAAGTTATGGCAAAGCCTGGCCCCTGGATAGGCAACTGCATATCTCGTCATCAAACAACCTCAACCTCATACACCTGCCAGACCTCATTCATACCGCCAGTTAGCCGTATTTCCAGGGCATACCGTCCGGCCCGGGTAGGCGTCAGGCGCAGGCGATCCACTTCACGCGCCAGACAGTCGGCCTCCAGAGTCAGTACCATTTCCAGAAAGGCCAGTTCGTTCCCCTCAGGCGACCGCAGATGCACAACTAACCGCAGATCATTGACAGTTCTATGCGCATCGTTAACCACATACAGGGGTAACTCAATCGATTCGGCTACGCGATAGCGCCTGGGTTCAAACAGGCAAAAAGCATACTGGGGACTAAAAGCCAGACGCATAGCCTCGTAGGAACGTTTCGGCACGCGCCAGTAGTCGACAATACTCCAGAGCACCGCCGGATAGGGATCGCAGAAGAGAAACGGCACAATCCCACCTGTCGGGCGATATTTATGGTAACGCAGTCGATCAATATAGAAGCGGTTAATAAAAATCTGATACTCTTGCGACATATCAACCAGTTCAGCCAGTGACGTGGCCGAGCGCCAGTTGATCCAGTTCGCCATAATCTCCGACTGGAAGCCATGGCGCTGCATCAGGTGATCAAAATCAATTGCCTCAACCGCAGCAGCCATAAACTTGAGCGAACTCTGCAGATTAGGAAAACTCTGCGCCCCAAACTCGGTGACAAAGCGCAGGTTGCCCGGAAAGCGTCGTCGCACCATCTCGGCCTCGCGTAGGGTACCATAGGACTGATACCAGCCAAAATAGGCATGCGAGTCGGTTCCATCACGCAGGCGCGGAATCTGCATCTCACCGGACGAGCGCACCACTGGCCGCGTTGTATCCTCGTGTTCAGCCACACGCTTCAACTCGGTATCCAGAACATTGCGATTCCAGCTAAACCCCATCGCCGTATGATAGGTACGCAGGCGTGTGGCCAGCGTTTCATCATTGGTATCACCCACAAAGAACGGCTCGTTATGCATACACCAGATCGCAATACTGGGGTGATTCGCAAACAA
>RRYU01003971.1_pt1 | contig 20482 bp, 18 predicted proteins | sample 2162651 | NCBI WGS metagenome assembly RRYU01 (sample SAMN10267283, study PRJNA491782) | microbial mat metagenome | isolation source: biomat in the production well | place: Japan: Minami-Kanto gas field, natural gas well KTG3 | collected 2017-06 | reverse complement strand
AGAGCTGCCAGATCGCCGGGTTTCTCCAGCACCGGGCCGGAGGTCTGGCGCAGGTTCACCCCCATCTCGTTGGCAATGATGTGGGCCAGTGTTGTCTTGCCCAATCCCGGCGGACCGAAGATCAGCACATGATCCAGGGCCTCTTGGCGGTTGCGGGCGGCGCTGATAAAGATATCCAACTGCTCTTTCACCGCCGGCTGGCCTATGTATTCGGACAGACGGCGCGGGCGTATGGCGCGGTCCAGGGCCGTGTCATCGTTACCGGCTTCGGGGCTGATCAGGCGTTCGCTTTCGGGCATGGCTATAACTTCGCGGCGGCCTTGAGCGCGGCCCGGATCAGTTCTTCACTGTTCAGTTCCGGGGCCGTCACCTGGCGTATCATGCGCTGTGCCTCGGCCGGTCTGTAGCCCAGTGCCAGCAGGGCTGAAACGGCTTCAGCGGAAGACGATTCAAGCGGCGCCACGATACTGGATGCCGGCAAGGCGGCCGGTGCCGCAGACATGCCCAACTGATCCAGCCGGTCGCGCATCTCCACCACCAGACGTTCGGCGGTCTTCTTGCCCACCCCGGGCAGGCGCACCAGGGAGGCGGTGTCCCCGGCCTGTACACTATGGGCAAACTCCTCTGCGCTCATGCCGGAGAGGATGGCCAGCCCCATCTTGGCCCCCACGCCGCTGACCTTGAGCAGGGCGCGAAACAGTTCCCGTTCTGAGTCCCTGGCGAAACCATACAACACATGGGCGTCGTCGCGGATGGCCAGATGGGTCAGCAGGGTGCATTGGGCGCCGGTCTCGGGCAGGGCATAGAAGGTGGACATGGGGGCATCCAACTCATAGCCCACACCGCCGACATCCAGCATGAGCCGAGGGGGATGTTTGTAAACTATTTCTCCACGCAACCGTCCAATCATGGCTTCCAACTCCTCCAGGATGCGGACGGGGCCTTGCCAAGGGTATGGGCATGGCAGACCGCCACGGCCAGGGCATCGGCCTGGTCTTCGCTTGGATCTTCCTGCAGGGAGAGTATGACCTTCATCATGTGCTGTACCTGTACCTTGTCTGCTCCGCCAGTCCCCACGACAGCCTGTTTGACCGATTTGGGAGAGTATTCATGCACGGCCACCCCCAGTGACAGGGCGGCGCAGATGGCGGCGCCCCGGGCCTGACCCAGCTTGAGAGCGGAAGACGGATTGCGGGAGAAAAAAACCTGTTCCACAGACACTTCACCCGGCCGATATTCCTGGACCACCGCCAATATCCCCTGGAAAATACCCCCCAGGCGCTCCGGCCAGGCCAGATCGCTGACCCGGATGCAGCCGCTGGCCACGTGACGGCTATGCATGCCATCGCTGTCGATGACGCCATAACCGGTTATGCGGGAACCGGGATCGATGCCCAGGATGCGCCGCTGGGGGCGTTTGGAATTCATACTCTTGTCCAAACCGGGCTCACCTGGGTATTCCCGGGCCATGCAGACAGGATGCCCTCCAGGATAGTCGAGAAAGACTATAGATACCCGACAAGATCAGCCGATGGCATCCAGGATCTCGGGGGCGATATCTGCGTTGGTGTAGACCTCCTGCACGTCGTCCAGGTCTTCCAGTGCATCCACCATGCGCAGCAGCTTTTCTGCCGTCTCCTGGTCCAGTGTGGCCATGGTCACGGCATTGTAGCCGACCTCTGCCTGCTCCGTGTGCAAACCGGCCCCGGCCAGGGCATCTCTTACAGTACTGAAGTCATCGGGAGAGGTGATCACATCAAAGGAACCGTCGTCATTACCCACCACGTCATCGGCACCCGCCTCCAGAGCCGCATCCACCAGGGCGTCCTCGTCAACCCCCGCTTCGAAACTGATTGAGCCCTGTTTGATGAACAGATAGGAGACGGAACCGTCGGTGCCCAGGTTGCCGCCGTGTTTGGTGAAGGCGTGACGAACCTCCGAGGCGGTACGGTTGCGGTTGTCGGTCATGCAGTCGACCATCACGGCGGTGCCGCCGGCACCATAGCCCTCGTAGCGGATCTCGTCATAGTTCTCGCCTTCCGCCCCGCCGGCTCCACGCTGTACGGCACGCTCCACTGTGTCACGCGGCATATTGGCGGTGAACGCCTTGTCCATGGCCAGACGCAGGCGAGGGTTGGCGTCAGGGTCGCCACCGGCTTCACGCGCAGCCACCGTCACCTCACGGATCAACTTCGACCAGGCCTTGCCCCGCTTCTTGTCCTGAGCTGCCTTGCGATGTTTGATATTGGCCCATTTACTATGTCCCGCCATAAGTCATCTCGCCGCTGTGTTCGTGAATCGGACATCCTGGATTGATCCGCCCGATAAAATCCTGGAAGTTTATCACTTGAGGCCAGACCAAGAAACACAGCGACAGCCCTGCCTAATATACATGGTCATCGTGATTTGAGTGTTTTCAAGACAACAGGACCTGACTTTCTGGAAGTTCAATCGTTTCCATTCCAAACAATCGAAGATACGGTAGAATTCAAGGGTAAGGTCGATATTGTTATCCCGCTTATCTCTTATTGCCGACCAGGTGCCATATAGTGAACCGATCCGAAGACCGCGCACGAAAGACGCGGGAACCACCGGACAACGCCAATGACAGCACCGGGAACAGCAACATACAAAATCCCGGCATCCACGCCTCTGCAGGCCTGCTGGCTGACTCGCGGCTCTCGCCCTGGCAACCTGTATGTCTGCGACTGCTGATCGGGCGCTTGCAATCCGGCTCAAGGGATCTGGGCAACAGTGCGGTCTACCTGGGCATCGGGCTATTTTCGACATCCGCTGCCCTGGCCATACTGATACACCTGCCTCAGGCACCCTATAACGTGCAGGAACTGTTCGGCGACCACACTCTGATAATCAGCCTGCCCCTGTTCTCGGCCTTCCTCATCTGGAGCGCCTGCATCCCCAATCTGGCCGCACGCATTACTATCATCTGCCCGCTGTTGCACCTCGCACAACCCATCATCCTGGTGCTGATGGCGGGTCCCGCCTGGGTATTGCTGAGCCTGTCCGTGTCCACTGAAAGCCTGGTTGATATCATGGGTGAGCAGACCGGCCATTGGGCCATGTTCCTGAGTTTTCTCGGCCTTGCCGCCCCCGTGCTGTTGTCCCTGTACATCTGGAATCTCCTGCTGGAGGGCTCCGCCTGGCTGAACCGGCGCTTTGGCATCGGTCATATGCTGGGCGCACTGAGTCTGGGCCTGCCCATGCTGTGGGTGAGCAAATACATCGTGATAGACCAGACCACAACCACTCGTCTGATCGATTTGTCCGCTCAGGGCCCATTCTGGCTGATCGGCGGCGCGCTCGCTGCCGCCATATCCCTGCTCACCCTTAACGGCGTGCTGATCGCCTGGTCATGGCTATGGAATGTTGCCTACCGCATCGCGGTGGCGGCCATGAGCCCGGCACTTTTAGCCGCTTCCTGGTGGCTGTTGAATCAAGGCCTGCACAACGAGGCGGTTACGTTCCTGCTGGGTCCAGACCTCAGTTATCAAGGGGGCGACTGGGGGCTGTTTTTGCGCTGGGCACTGGTATATTCCGGTGGAGTGCTGCTGATCGCGTTTGCCCACATGATCCCTTTTCGCCTGCGAGGATCCCCGCAGCAGCAACGTCAGGCATTGGATAAGGGCCATCTTCACCGGGTACAGTTCACGGCCCAGGATTAGCGCGGCGCGGCCCCGGCACCCTTGCCTATGCGCGCAAGTCCGGCGATCCAATCGATCTGAATCATTGGAAACACCCCATGGACAAAAACGCGCAGGTCTGCCGCGCCGCCTTTCCGGACAACAGAACGCCCATGTGGTTGGTCCTCAATGCGATATGGGATTTTGCCCCGGGAAGCAGGGTTTCCTGTAATTCCACCGCGCCGTCATGGGGCGGCCTTAGCCGGGCAAACAAATGCAGCAGGACGATGCCACCTAGACTGTGAGCAACGAAATTCACTTCATCCGCCTGCAGGGATTCCATCCAGGACTGTAAATGCCCCGCGTTCTGGGCCGGACTGAAACGCAAATCCTTGTAGGGATATGTTATCGGCGTATACCCGCAGCGGCGCAGGCGATTGGCCAGCACGCCCATCTCCAGGCCGTTCATCCACAGGCCATGCAGTAATATCACATAGCGTTTTTTTACTGAGGGCACCACTTGCATGGAGTCCCGTTGAGGCTGCACCATAACAGTATGAGCAAAAGGGTCTCGGAGAAAATACTTCCGCATCGCCCGTGGATGCGATGAACATGATGCAATATGGGATGATATTTTCCACTGTCTCTTAGAAACTAAACTGTTTCCAGCACCTGCCGACAAGATCTTTAAGACACTTTCCACACCACCCCACATCTCATGCCCAAAAATGCCGAGAACTGGATTGAAGACCTTGATGATATGCGCCTGCCTGCGCTCGGCCACAGCAAACGACAACTCGATGCCATTCTGGATCGCCCGGCCACCGGCCATTCGGATCTGAGCGCCATCGTAAGCCTTGACCCCGGGTTGAGCATCCAGTTGTTTCGGGAGTTGTCCCAGCATCCACAGCAGCCCAAGGATGCTGTCAGCAACCCCACCCGCATCGTCAGCCTGCTGGGCATGGCCAAGGTGCACAATATGGCGGCCAAGATACCCACTTTGGAACAACGCTACCGCGGTCCTGCCCTTAACGGACTGCGCCGATGCTATGGGCGCGCCATACTGGCGGCCCGTTTCGCCCGCCTCCTGTCCAGCCTGCGTGCCCGCAGCAACACGGAAGAAAGCGCGGTAACCGCCCTGTTGCAGGGAATCGGGGAAATGGCCTTGTGGGCGAAACGTCCCGGCACCATGAATCTGCTGCTGACCGGTGTGCAACGCCAGGAAGATGTAGACCTCGCCAGTATCCGACGCTTCGAAACCAGACCTTCGGACCTGGGAGCGAGCCTGGCCCGGCACTGGCATTTACCTCAGAACATCATCCTGGCGCAGCATCTGCACAACAGCATGGATGGCAATGTACTATTACCCTTGCTGGCGGCCGATCTTGCCTGGTCCGCATTCCGAAACTGGCAGACCCAGGTGACAGAGGAACTGATACAGCTTGCCGCAGAACTGGTGCACCTGGACCCGGATATCGTGCGCCCGGCCCTCTACAAGGAGGCCGCCGAGGCGGCACGGCTGGCATATGCACGCGAACTGCCCCATGCGGCAGACGGCATCCTGCTGGCCCCGGACGCAAGCCGCTGGACAGCCACCCCCGACTCCAGCATACCTTCCGGCAAATCAGCCCCAGCCTCATCAGCCCAGCCTGGAACGACGTCAAGCAATCTGGAAAAATCGAGCAGCAGCGCAAGCCGCGGACAGCAGATCCGTCGGCCGGCACCGACTCATTCGGCGGCAAACGCCGGCCTTCGCACCGCGAAAGCGATACCGACACAGTTATCTGCACCTGCTGCACAGCAAGCCGCACCCAAACCTGCCGCAAAGCCCGTTGATCGGAAGCCATCGCAGCAAACGGTTCCTGCGCCTGCCGCACAGGAAGCCGCTATCAGACCGGCCATGGTGCCTGACAATCTGAAGACACTGCAAAAAGCGGCACAGGCTCCCGGCCCGGCGAAAAGCGCCAGGCTGGTACGTCTGGAACAAGCGCTGCAGCGATTGCGTGAGGATGCGGGAATGGACCGGGTGCTGTTCGCCATGCTCACATTGGACCGCACAGAACTGCGCGGCCGCATGGTGCTGGAAGACAAATCCTCGAACCTGAGTGATTTCAAGGTCCCTGCCCAGACCCGCAACCTGTTCGCCCTGCTTCTGGCCAAACCCCATGCCCTATGGATCAATAAAGGCAATCACTCCAAATATCTGCATCTGGTTCCCGGACAGGCTGCAGCCCTGATCAGCAGCAAGGGCTTTTTCGTCGTGTCCATCCTGGCCAGGCAACGTCCCATCGGCTTGATCTATGGGGATGCGAACACAGGCGGCCTGGACGCGAACAAGTTTGAAACCTTCAAAAAAACACTGCCACCTGGTGAGCAAGCTGTTTGGCTGAAAAGAGTTACGACGCTTGAATCCTCAGTTGGACGGGGTAGCGCCCCCACCCAACAGATGAACCCGCTATGAGCACGATTCTTCTACTATTTCATTGGGTTAGGTCGTGTACGAAGCGGTCGACTGAGAATTGAACAGGGCGCAGGTCTGCCGCTCAACTTGGTCTTATCATTCACTCACAAGGACCGGGATCCGCTAGCGGCTGATCCGCACATGCGGACTACTTGACTCGGATCATAGGCCAAGTCTCAGAGTGCATTTAGTATTCTGCGGTATTTTCCGCCGGACATAACACATTGAGCCAACAGATCGCCTACCGGATCGGTGAACGTCTGTATCTCAGCATCACCGATCGTTGCACTCTCGACTGTGCCTTCTGCCCCAAGAATCAGGGCAGCTGCGTAGTGCACGAATACGACTTGAGCATGGACCATCGGCCCGATGCCGAAGAGATCATCGCCGCCATCGGCGACCCTTCCTCCTACGAAGAGGTGGTATTCTGCGGCTATGGCGAACCGACCCTGCGGCTCAAGGTCCTGCTGCAGGTGGCCAGGCATATCAAGACCCATGGCGGACAGGTGCGGGTCAACACCGACGGACTGGCAAATCTGGTGCACAAGGACAACGTCCTGCCGCAACTGGCCGAGTGTGTCGATGCCCTGTCGGTATCCATGAACGCCCAGGATCCGGCGGTTTACGAGCAACACTGCCTGCCCAATTTACCTGGCTCGTATCAGGCGATGTTGAACTTCCTGGAACAGGCCCCCAAGTATGTCGCCCACGTCACTGCCACCGCGATCGATGGTCTGGCAGGCGTGGACATAGCCGCATGCGAGCGCCTGGCGGCGCAGCGCGGTGTGGAATTTCGTCGGCGCAAATTGGACAAGGTCGGATGAACTCGCCCCCCCCTTCACCGTATGACCTGAACAACCCGGAAGCCTACCGGATCTGGCGTGAGCGGAAACTTGCCTCACACCCGGCGCGGCTGGCGGATATGATTGTGGAAATCAAGGATCCACGCCGGCTCAGCCAGGCGGAACACAGCGCTATTGTGGGGCTGTGCCGACGCTGCAACATGGCCATATATGCCGCCCCCACGGGTGAGAACCCGGACAAGGCCATCATCCGCGAGCTCGGCCACCAGTTCGGTCTGCATCAACTGGACCATAATCCCGGCGCCGACGAGGATGCGGTAACCTCCTTGACGCAACAGTCCGACGCATACCACAAAGGCTACATCCCTTACACCGACCGCCCCATCGCCTGGCATACCGACGGCTATTACAACAGCCCCGATCGCCAGATCCATGCATTGCTGCTGCACTGTGTCCATCCAGCCGCTGAGGGTGGAGAAAATGAGTTGCTGGACCACGAAATGGTCTATCTGGCCCTGCGTGACCAGAGTACGGACCACATCCGCGCCCTCATGCACCCCGAGGCCATGACCATACCCGCCAATATTGTCGATGGACGCGAGATCCGGCCGGAGCGCAGCGGCCCGGTGTTCAGCATCCGTCCGGACGGCTCTTTGCACATGCGTTATACCGACCGCAATCGCAGCATCCACTGGCGCGAGGACACTCTGACCCAGGCGGCCGTCAAGGCATTGAAGGATATTCTGCAGCAGCCTGGACCCTGGCATTTCAAGGGCCACCTGGAGGCCGGTCAAGGCCTGATAAGCAATAACACCCTGCATACCCGCACCCGTTTCAAAGATAACGGCCGGCCCCGCCTGCTCTATCGCGCCCGCTATTACGAACGCATCGCCGGCACTTGAGTCACAGGCCGGCATGGCGTGTAACACCAGTGACAGAAATACACGCAGGCACCCGGGTCTACGCTCCCTGATGACAGGGTGGCGATCTGATGTGCCGTCATCCCCGGCAATACCGGGTTGCGGACGCCTGTCCCCTGTGCCAACATCATCGCCCCTTGAGCCAGCCTAAATCTGGCCACATTTAACCTGAGTCTCAACAGGTTGCGATAGGATCCCATGATGAGCGAGCAGGCCACCCGACATACCCCCACCGAGATCAATCTGCACCAGAAATCCCGTATTCTCTCCATCCGTTTTGACGACGGAAAGAGTTTCGAGCTTCCCTGCGAGTACCTGCGCGTATTCTCCCGCGCCGCCGAAGTACGCACCATGGACCGCCCGGTCTGCGGCAAGGAAGATGTGAACATCAGTTCCATCGAGCCCCAAGGCCAGTATGCCATGCGCCTGGTCTTCGACGACGGCCACGACACCAGCATCTATTCCTGGGACACCTTGTACAAGCTGGGTGAAAACCGGGATGCCAACTGGCAGAAATACCTGGACCAACTGCATGAACTGGGCATTGAGCGAAAGCAGGTGGAAGGCCGCATTCGCATCAAACTGCTGTACTTCGCCTACCTGGTACGCAAGCTGCGCAAGGAGTCGGAGGCCTTGGAACTGCCGGAAAAGGTGCGTGACGTGGCAGGCCTGCTGGAATACCTGCGCAGGCGCAAACCGGAGGCCGCGCCCCTGTTCGCGGACAATCAGGTGCGCATCACCATAAACCGCCAGTTCGCCAAACCCTTCAGCAAGCTGGAGAGCGGTGATGAGGTGGGCCTGGTTCCCACCTCGCCCACCCCTCCGGCCACACCCGATCTGATTTAGTCCATGGCAGCCGCATGCCTGCGCACGCCACGTGCCACCATGGCATATTTCCTACACGCCATGAACGATATTAAGCGTGGTAATCCGGAACGTGTCGACGATGCCCTGGACACTCTGGACCTGAGCCAGGTCAATCCGCTGGTACGCCAGGAACGGGGTACGGATCTGGCCTACGACACCCCGCCCGAACGCATTGAATAATTCTGCAGTCTCATACCCATCCGTGATACTGACGCTGGCGGCATTCAGACTGGCCCCGCGTGTATAATAGTGCGTTTCCACACAGCACTATCGAGCGAGAAATAATGGACCTGAGCACCCTCACCGCCGTCTCTCCGGTGGACGGCCGCTATGGCGGCAAGACTGCGGATTTCCGCGCCATCTTCAGCGAATTCGGACTGATCAAGCACCGGGTCCTGGTGGAAGTACGCTGGCTCCAGGCCCTGGCGGCGGAAACGGCTATTTCCGAGGTACCCGCCTTGTCCAAACATGCCACGCATGTCCTCAACGGCATCCTGGAGCGGTTCTCGGTAGAGGACGCCCAGCGCATCAAGAACATCGAACGCAGCACCAATCATGATGTCAAGGCGGTGGAATATTTCCTCAAGGAAAAGATCGCCGGCAATGCTGAGCTGGAGGCGGTCAGCGAATTCATCCACTTTGCCTGCACCTCGGAGGACATCAACAACCTGTCCCATGCCCTGATGCTGCGTGAGGGCCGCGGCCAGGTACTGCTGCCGCAGATGGACGAGGTCATCGATGCCATCCGCCGTCTGGCCCATGAGCACGCGGCTGTACCCATGCTCTCGCGCACCCACGGCCAGCCCGCCACGCCCACCACCCTGGGCAAGGAGATGGCCAACGTGGTCTACCGCCTGCAACGCCAGCGAAACGCCATGGCGGATGTGAAACTTCTGGGAAAGATCAATGGCGCCGTGGGCAACTACAACGCCCACCTGTGCACCTATCCGGAACTGGACTGGGCGGGTTTCGCCCAACGCTTCGTGGAATCCCTGGGCCTGGACTGGAATCCCTACACCATCCAGATTGAACCCCATGACTACATGGCCGAAATGTTCCAGGCCCTGATCCGCTACAACAATGTACTGATCGACTACTCCCGTGACGTCTGGAGCTACATCTCCCTGGGCTATTTCAAGCAAAAGACGGTGAGCGGCGAAGTGGGCTCATCCACCATGCCGCACAAGGTCAATCCCATCGACTTCGAGAATGCCGAGGGCAACCTGGGTCTGGCCAACGCCCTGCTGGATCATTTGGCCAACAAACTGCCCATTTCCCGTTGGCAGCGCGACCTTACCGACTCCACCGTGCTGCGCAATCTGGGCGTGGGTTTCGCCCACACCAGCATCGCCCTGCAATCGGCCCTGCGCGGCATCGGCAAACTCGAAGCGGATCCTGCACGCCTGGCCGCCGACCTGGACGCCAACTGGGAGGTGCTGGCCGAGCCCATACAGACCGTCATGCGCCGCTATGGCGTGGACCGTCCCTATGAACGTCTGAAGGAGTTGACACGCGGCCAGCGGGTCGGTCCGGAGGAGTTGAAGCGTTTCGTGGACGGACTGGATATTCCGGAAGAGGCCAAGACCGCACTGCGTAACCTCACCCCCGCCGGCTACATCGGCAACGCGGTGGAACAGGCGCGGAATATCTGATCCCCTTTTCCAAGGATAAAAAAAGCCGGATGGGACTCGCGCCCCACCCGGCTTTTTCATGCCCCGCCGAAAGGCGGGGCCAGACGCCGAAGCGATTCCTGATCAGTTGGTCAGGATTTCAACACGGCGGTTCTTGGCGCGACCCGCGCGGCTACCGTTGTCGGCCACCGGCTGGGACTCACCCATGCCCTTGGTGCTGATGCGGTTAGCGCTGACGCCCTGGCTTATCAGGTAGTCGGCGGTAGCCTGGGCGCGGCGCTCGGACAGGCCCTGGTTGTAGTCTTCGGCGCCGACGCTGTCGGTGTGACCGACGATGGTCAGGTGCTCATCACCGGCGCTGGCGTTGACACGGCCGGCCACTTCCTGCAGAGCGGACTCCATGGCGGGCTTCAGGTTGGCACTGTCGAAATCGAACTCGTCGTTGACCAGATCGATAGTCACGTTACCGACGATCTCACAACCGTTGGCATCGACACGGGCACCGGCCGGGGTACCGGGGCACTTGTCCATGTAATCGGGCACGCCGTCGCCGTCGGAGTCGGCCGGGCAACCGGTCTCGTCAACCTTCACACCGGCAGGTGTGCCAGGGCACTTGTCCATGTAATCAGGCACGCCGTCACCATCGGAGTCAGGCGGGCAGCCATCGGCATCAACGCTCACACCCTTGGGGGTCCCAGGGCACTTGTCCATGTCGTCGGTCACGCCGTCACCGTCGGAATCCTGAGTATCACCACAGGCCTCCAGCGGTTTGAAAGGGCCCTTGCTCTTTACGCACTCGCCATAGCTGTTCTTGAGCACGCCCTTGGAGGCGCCCACGTAGTCCATCTCACCGGCAACCGCACTGGTGGACAGACCCATGGCCAGGGCCAGAGGCGCGGCCAGACCCATGATGTGTGCAAGCTTGATTTGTTTCGCGATCATCTGTGTTTCCTTATAGTGTGTGGTTTTTGCCAATAGTATTTTTTGTCGAGATTTCCGCCCCCGGAAACCTATAGACCCGGCTCCAGCCGACGCTTAAACCAGTATGCATTCTTACACATCAGGTCGACTGGCGTGCAAGGATTACCCACCTCGAGAGGCATAATCGATACAGAGAATAACATGATCAATGTGGATCTGTGCAATACCTTCTATCCAGGTGGGTAAAAGAGGGGGCCGAATACAGGGCCGCAGGCCCATACGATACGCCCCTGCATTCCTCTTCCCTGTCATACTTTGCTCGCAGATCATAATGCTCCATCCGTCACAAACACTTTAGTTTAGGCGCACGGGATATCAAGGGCGTGCGCGTATACGCAGCGACAGTTCGTTGAGCTGTTTGACATCCACCTCGGACGGGGCCGCCGTGAGCGGACAGGCAGCCGTCTGGGTCTTGGGAAAAGCGATGACATCCCGAATGGACTCGGAACCGGTCATCAGCATGACCAGGCGGTCCAGCCCGAAGGCAATGCCTCCATGGGGTGGGCAGCCATACTTCAATGCCCGCAGCAGGAAGCCAAACTTTTCCTCCGCCTCCTCCTTGCCGATGTCGAGCAGGGTGAAGATCTTGCGCTGCACATCCTCGTTGTGGATACGAATGGAGCCGCCGCCCAGTTCAGTACCGTTGAGCACCATATCATAAGCGCGGGACAGGCAGGCCCCCGGATCGTCTCCGTCCAGCAGTGCCAGGTGCTCTTCCTTGGGTGAAGTGAATGGATGATGCAGGGCGACCCAACGCTCCAGCTTGACGTCCCACTCGAACATGGGGAAATCCACCACCCATAGCGGGCGCCATTCGCCGTCCAGCAGACCACGATCATGGCCCAGTTTGGCCCGTAAAGCCCCCAGTGCTTCGTTGACGATACTGGTTTTGTCCGCGCCGAAGAACACCAAATCTCCATCCTGGGCCCCGGTCCTGTCCATGATGCCGTTCACCGCCTCGTCCGGCAGGAACTTCAGAATGGGTGACTGCAACCCCTCCCGCCCCTTGGACCAGTCGTTGACCTTGATGTAGGCCAGCCCTCTGGCGCCGTAGATGCCGACGAACTTGGTGTATTCATCGATCTCCTTGCGTGAGAGTTCGGTACCCTTGGGCAGGCGCAGGGCCGCCACCCGTCCGTTGGGATCCTTGGCAGGGCCGGCGAACACCTTGAACTCCACACCCTGCATCAGGTCAGCCACGTCGATCAACTCCAGTGGAACCCGCAGGTCTGGCCGGTCAGTGCCAAAACGCTCCATGGCCTCTTGATAGCTCATGCGCGGAAACGGGTCGGGCAGATCCACGTCCAATATCTGTTTGAACACTTCGCGGATCATCTCCTCCATCAGACCGGTGAGTTCCTCCTCGCTGAGAAAGGACGTCTCTATATCCAGTTGGGTGAATTCCGGCTGGCGGTCCGCGCGCAGGTCTTCGTCACGGAAACAACGCACCACCTGGTAGTAGCGGTCAAACCCGGACATCATCAGCAACTGCTTGAACAACTGCGGCGACTGCGGCAAGGCGAAGAACTTACCCTGGTGGGTGCGGCTGGGCACGAGGTAGTCGCGCGCACCCTCCGGAGTGGATTTGGTCAGCATGGGGGTTTCCACGTCGAGAAACCCACGCTCATCAAGGAAGCGGCGCAGAGATTGGGCTATGCGCGTGCGCTGCATCAACTTCTGCTGCATCTCCGGCCGGCGCAGATCGATATAGCGGTGGCGCAGGCGGACATCCTCGGAAATGTCCTGAATGTGTTCATCCAGAGGGAACGGCGGGGTCTCCGCCTTGTTCAGGACCTCCAACTCCAGGCCCAGGATCTCGATCTCTCCGGTGGACAACTCCGCATTCTCGGTTCCCTCGGGGCGGCGACGGACCCGACCTTTGACGCGCAGGACGTATTCGCTGCGCACCTGCTCGGCGGCCTGGAAGACATCGGGCAGATCCGGATCGTACACCACCTGCACCAGGCCCTCACGATCGCGCAGGTCGATGAAGATGACCCCGCCGTGGTCACGTCGGCGATGCACCCAACCGTTGATCTGCACCTCCTGGTCAATGTGAGAGGCATTGATGTGTCCGCAATAATGACTGCGCATGGCCGTTCTGTCCCAGGTTCGTAGTTTGGCAGGAAAAGGCCGGAATGGTACGTGGGTGTAGCCTCACGCGCAAGCTGCGGACAGCATTGAAATCCGCGACTGACAAGAGACGGGCGCCTACTGGTCCTGCGTCCGCAGCGTCCAGTAGCTGCTGAACTCATCCGCCGCAGATGTGCCTAAGCCAGCCCGGGTCTGGTGGTAGAACTCGCCAAAGCGCGCATCCGCGCCGGCAATATGGCCGATCAACCAGCCTTTGAGCGCATCCATGGTGTCAGGGTCCAGGCATTCCGGACCCCGTGCCCTGAGCTCCCGTGTCAACTCGGCGAATTCCGCCAACAGTGTGACGTGTTCGTAACGATGGATTTCGAAGTCGGGGTAAGCCGCTTCCAACATACGGTCCTCTTCGTTGGCGAAGTGGGCCTTGGTGAAACGCCCGATCTTATTGATCAGAGCGATAATGACGTGGTCCTTACGCTCCGGTGGGGTCTTTGGCGTTTGTGACGACGCGGCATCACACAGGTGTTGCGCCAATGTATTAAACAGCCGCACCAGCTCCTGGTGTTCTCTATCCATATCATCGATATACAGCAACCAACTTTCGCGCCACTGTATATAGCCGTGCATGGATATATCCAAGATCTGATGTCTCTCCTTCCAAAGATAGCAGCCAGCCCCTGCTTCAGCGGGTATATTTCGTGTAAAAAGCCTTTGGTGCCCAGTTGCGGCTAGTTATTAATCTCCTGACTCGCTTCCTGTATCCCGCAATCGTCTTCTTCCAGAGTCGCACCGCAAAAGGCCTTGCCCGCAGTGATACATCCCAGGGGCACCACCAGCATGGTCAGCGGGACCGCCACGATGGGGCCAAACAACAGTGACACGGCCATACCCTGGAATATGGGATCGAGAATGATAGCAAAGGCGCCAGCCATCATGGTCAGGTCGGTAACCCAGATTGGCCGCATGCGGGTCTTTCCGGCCATCATCACCGCCTCGGCAACGTTGACGCCCCGATGCACCTCGTTTTTGGCAAAATCCACCAGCAGAATGGAATTACGCACCTCAATGCCGGCCAGTGCAATGAAACCGATCATTGAGGTGGCCGTGAATTCCGCCCCCAGCAGCCAATGCCCGGGAATAATGCCGATCAAGGTCAGCGGAATGGGGGCCATGATGATCGCGGGCTGGATGAAATTCTCGAACTCCCAGACCAGCAGCACATAGATGAGCACCAGGGCGGCGGCGAAGGCCAGACCAAGATCCCGGAAGGTCTCATAGGTGATGACCCATTCCCCGCTCCACTCGAAGCCCGAAACCGCATCCGTTTCCGGCGGACCGGTGAGGGTTCCGGTCATGCCTGTAACATCATCCGGCGTGGAGTATGCGGCCAATCGCTGTTCCACTCCCAGCATTCCATAGATAGGCGCGCCCAGACGTCCCTCCATCTCACCGACCACGTATTCCATGGGCCGCAGATCCTTGTGATAAATGATGGGATCCTCCGCCATCGGCTCGAAATGCCCCAGTTCCGACAAGGGCACCGCTTGTCCTGAGGCGTTGACGATAGGCAGATCCGTCAATCGCGCAAGCTCGGCACGGGCCTTCAGGGGCAGTTGAATGACCAGCTGAACAGGTTCCAGAACCGTCCCCCGCTTCACATCGCCCAGCACATGAGCGCCCATGGCCATGTCCAGATTGCGATTGATGGTGCCCACCGTCACACCCCGGCGCGAGGCTTTTTCCATGTCCACGGAAAAATGCCACCGCGTGTAGGAATCCGCCATATAGGTGTCGGCATCCACCAAACCCTCGGTCTGGTCGAACAGGTCTTGCAGATCGCCGGCCACTTGACGCCGGGTCTGAGCATCCGGCCCATAGACCTCGGCCACCACGGTTTGCAGCACGGGTGGCCCGGGCGGCATTTCCACCACGGCGATGCGGGCACCCAGTTCCCGGGCAATGGGTGTAAGCAGCATTCGGGCGGCCTCTGCGATCTGGTGGCTGGAGCGTTGGCGCTCGTCCTTGTCCTGCAGCATCACCTGGATGTCCGCTTCCCAGGGCAGGGTGCGCAGGTAGTAGTGTCGCACCATGCCATTGAAGTTAAAGGGAGAGGCGGTCCCCACATAGGACTGCAGTGCGGTCACCTCGGGCATGGCGCGCAAAGCGCCCACGAAACGGTTAACGGCATTGGCGGTAACCGGCAGGGCGCTGCCCTCGGGCAGATTGACCACTACATTGAATTCGGGCTTATTGTCGAAGGGCAACATCTTCACTGCCACCGCACGGGTATAAAACAGACTGCAGGCGGCAAAGAAGGCGATCAGGATCAACCCGAGAAATGCCCACCTGAGACCGCGGCGGTGTACCAGGGGGCGGATGAGCGGGTAGTAAACACGTTCGATGAACGACTGAACACGCCGTTCATGTACCTCCGCCTGCCGCAGAGACAACATGCGCGGACGCAGCTTGTAGGCCCACCAGGGAGTGAACACGAAAGCGGCGAACAGGGAAAACAGCATGGCCACTGAACCCAGCAGGGGGATGGGCAGCATGTAGGGACCCATCATCCCGGACACAAAACCCATGGGCAGCAGTGCGGCAAGTACCGTGAGAGTGGCGATAATGGTGGGATTGCCCACCTCGCGCACGGCATCCACGGCGATCTCCTTGCTGGTGCTGTCGTCATGCAGCCAGCGGCGAAAGATATTTTCCACCACCACGGTGGCGTCATCCACCAGGATGCCGATGGCGAAGATAAGGGCGAACAGGCTCACCCGGTTGATCGTGTAGCCCAGAGCCCAGGCTGACCATATGGTGATCAGTATCACCACCGGAATCACGGTGATCACCACCAGTGCCGGACGGCGTCCAATGGTCACCCAGGACAGCAGGCTGACCGCAATGGTGGCCCCCAGCAGGGATGCCAACAGTTCATTCACCTTATCGTTGGCGGTCTTGCCGTAGTTCCGGGTCACTTCGACATGCACTTCCCCGGGGATCAGTGAACCCCGAAGCTGCTCCAATCTGGCCAGCAGGGCACGCGCCACCGCGACCCCGTTGCTGCCCTGTTTCTTGGCGATGGCCACGGTCACCGCCTGAGCGCCATCGCTCAGCGGCATCCCCTCGGCGCGTGCTGGTCCGGTGTAGAAACTCACCATGCTGGCGGTTTCCTGCGGGCCGTCCAGTACGCTTGCCACATCCCGGACATATACAGGCTTGCCATAGTGACTGCCGATCACCAGGCGTTCTATGTCAAAGGCCCCACGGAGAAAATGTCCCGAAGAGACTCGAAAGTGGCGGCTGCCATGTTCCATGGAACCACTGAAATCCTCTTCATTGGCGCTGCGGATGGTATCGGCCACCTGATCCAGACTCAGCCCATATCCTGCCAGGCGCTCCGGCAGCACCTCGACCCGCACCTGAGTGCGCCGGCCACCAACCACAAATGCCTGGCCTGTTTCCGGCACCTCCTTGAGCCGCTGCATCATGTCGAAGGCGAGGCTGCGCAGGGCCGCGTCATCCAGTCGCTTCGACCATAAGGTAAGGGTCACCACCGGAACATCGTCGATGCTTTTGGGCTGTACCAGCGGCATGGCCACGCCCGCGGGTATCTTGTCCATATTCTGCTGCAGCTTATCGTGCACCTTGACGATGGCGGGCCCCAGGGGTTCACCCACCTCGAAGCGCACCGTGACAATTCCCCTGCCCCGTTCACTGGCTGAATAGATATGTTTGATCCCCGGAAGTTCACTCATCATGCGTTCCAGGGGATTGACCGCCAGGCTGGCCACCTGCGCGGATGAAGCGCCAGGGTAGCGCACGAAGATATCCACCATGGGGACCGAGATCTCCGGGTCCTCCTGGCGCGGGGTAAAAATCAGACCGAGAAGGCCTATGAACAAGGAAGCCAATAACAACAGGGGAGACAGGGGCGAGTCGATGAATACCCGCGCCATATTGCCGGCAATGCCCAGATGCTCCTCGACTTGATGGGGGAGTGCGGGATGGCCCAGCGCGGGTCGCCTGGAGCGGTATTTTGGTAAGGGTTTCTCCACGAAACAGCCACCCTCTCGGTGCAATGCTAAGACCCAAATAAAGTATAGACGTGTCAGGATATGCTGATATTTTGATCAACATCAGCCAAGTCTGCGCCAATTCCTTGTCAGGCATTCCAGCTGACTATACTTTCCCATAGGAATCAGCAACTTGTTTTGATTGCACAAAAACAGGATCAAGGGTCATCGGAAAACAATAAGGAGGCATTTCAATGCTCGAAATCAAACACCTGGTCACGGGAGAGACCCTCGCCAGCTTCGATGCTCACACCCTGGCCGGGGCGGATCTGCGGGAGATGAACCTCAGACAGGCCGACCTCAGGGATACCGATCTCAGCGGAGCACATCTGCAGCAGGCCGATCTGGTGGAGGCAGACCTGAGCGGGGCCAACCTGCAGGGCGCCACCCTGCACAAGGCCCACCTGAACCGGGCACAACTGCGCCATGCCAATTTGTCTGGCACTCGCATCGGCAGCAATGTGAAATCCAATGCCGCCATGCTGGACCAGGCGGACCTCTCAGGGGCGGATATAAGCCGGGCCGACCTGCGCAATGTCTCCTTCATTGACGCCAAGCTGACCGGGGCGACACTGACCCGTTCCGACCTGTGCAACACTGACTTTCTGCGCGCCGATCTCAGCGGGATTCAGGCCCATGACGCCCTGTTCATCAAGGCCAACCTGCGCGAGGTGAACCTCTCCAACGCAGATCTGCGCGATTGTCACCTCAACGACAGCATCCTGATCAAGGCTGACCTGCGCGGTGTGAACCTGGAGAGCAAATCGAAGGATGGGTTCAGCGCCATCAATCTGGCCAATCTCGAAGGAGCAAACCTCAGCGGTGCCAAGTTGCACAACATCTCAGCGGAAGACTGTGTCATGCGCAACGTCAACCTGAGCAATGCGGACCTGTCCAGCGCCCTGCTGAGCGGCACTATCCTGCGCAGTGCCAATGTCACCAATGCCGATTTCTCAGGTGTTGAACTGGCCACGGTGGCAATGGACTTTGCCAACTTCTCACAGGCGCTGAATGCGGATATCCCGTCTTATAAGCAGAATTTGCGTTAGGAGCACCCTCACCAGACTGCCGAGTTTGGAACGACACAGAATTTATATATGCAAGGCCCCCACAGTGAGGATTAGGTCTTGTTCCATTGTGCACAGGAAACCAGCGGGAATGGATTCCCAACACCTCCTCAGATGTAATTCCACAGGGAAAAGCACGCCGCCTGCCCGCGTACCTCACCGTACGCATCCCGCAGGCTCCAGATGATACCGTCCTTGATGATAAAACGCCGACCGGTGCTGGAAATGCGAATGCCTGAATAACCCTTCACCCAGCCGCCGGCCAGGGCGGTTTTCAGGGCCTGGCTACGCTCACCCTGTGCCTCAGGCTCCGCCGTGCGGCGCGAGGGCATGCCGATCAGCGCATCCCAGTCCAATTCCCATAAGCTTTGTGCGGCAAGGTTTGCATAGCTGAACAGTGGGTCGGCCTCGGTGCCGTGGGACACCAGCACGAATGGGATATGGTAGAGCCGGCTGGACAAGTCAGCCGGGTCCGTAGGCGCTTCAGATAAGTCACGGCCGGTCCAGTGCCGAAAACTCTCTGCCAGCAACAGGGAATGGGCGATGACCTCGGGGCGGGTCCAGGGTTGTGGGATCATGGGGGGCAGGTGTTTATCAGCGGCATATACATGAGGCAATTAGAGCCGAGCACAAATAACTTGTACAGATTGCGCCGGATTTCCGCAACGCGGCAGGCGACAAGACAAGAAAATCGCAGTTACCCAGGCAATCCCACATAAGCCTATGTAAAATGTGCCGATAACACAGATGTTGTGACTTGCATGGGGCTGTATACGATCAACTGCCTCCGGAACTTCCGAAAGCCGGAATCAAGCAGATGATGAGGCCTAAGAGAGGCTGAATCCGTCAGTCTCCAGCGTCATCATTACTGAAAAGCCTCAGCTTGCGGCGACATGCGCCTGAAAACACTGATGTCCGAGGCAAGTACGCTTTCACCGCCTCGATTGAGTGCATTGAGCAATTCAGTTCTGGATGCCCGTATCTGGACGATGCTCCACCTGAGAATACCGTCACCAGTTTGCTTCTCATAGGCAAGTCCTGCGTCATCGAGCAGGCTTTCCGTGCTGTCATTATCCAACCAGCGGAACTCGGCCCTGTCACCTGACAGTATGAGGTGAAAGATAAACTCCCCGTTCCGGTTCTCTTCGCTCACGGCGAATCCCCAATATTCCCCTCGATACCGTCCTGGAGAGAGAGAAAACAGCGGACTGTCGTCCTTGACCCCGTCTTCGTAAATAACCGCCCGGTAGCGGACTGCCCCTGCGGCTTTGCTCACTAACAGGAAATCACCCTCGCTCTGCGCATCTGCCCCTTGCACCGGTTGCCAGCGGCCGGTCACGGTATCCACATACACGGCCAGTTCCGGTTGGTTAGGACTGATAACGACCACATTGCAGGATGCCAGCAGAATCAGGGAGAGCAATAAAAAAGGGGCGTTACGCATGGCGAGGCCGACTCCGTGGATTAGGCGCCGAGCACAAATGACTCGTAACCCGGCCTCAAGACGTACTACATTTTGCACTGGTAGGCATTTATTGTAGCTTACTCAATCCCAGGTTCATGCAAATTTCGTTGTTTTTTCCTATTCTTCTGGATAGGTGATAAACGGCCGAATGCAGGCCTATGGCCTGTGGAATGGTTCCACGGTCACAATGGAAATAAATGGGGCATTGATGAGAATTCCTTTTTTTGAAGATTTGTCTATAGGCAATAAAATCGCTCTTGGTTTCGGTCTGACGGGTTTTTTATTTTTAATCGTGGTCTGGCAATATCATGGAACGCTTTTCCAGGCATTGGCCGACAGCGACCACCTGCAGTCGGTATACGGTGCAAAAAAATATCATTCACTGAATATTCACCGCTACATGCTGGAATCTCGCCGCAGCGAAAAAGATTTCCTGGCAAGGAAACAACTCGAATATGTGGAACGCGTTCAACGGCATGCGG
>RRYU01015260.1_pt2 | contig 20508 bp, 8 predicted proteins | sample 2162651 | NCBI WGS metagenome assembly RRYU01 (sample SAMN10267283, study PRJNA491782) | microbial mat metagenome | isolation source: biomat in the production well | place: Japan: Minami-Kanto gas field, natural gas well KTG3 | collected 2017-06 | reverse complement strand
GGCTGTAACTCAGATTGTCTTGCTTTGGCCGGTGGTTGGTGTGGAGATAGCACTAGAAACGGTCCAGAACAATGTGATGGCACAGATGGATCTTTTGCAACAAGTCCAATTGGAAGCTCAGCTTCTTTTCAATATGCTTGTGCTGGTGACTGTACGGCTACGGCTGGTGGTTGGTGTGGGGATGGGGTGGTAAATGGAACAGAAGTGTGTGAGCCAGGGCAAGTGCAGGCATGCACCTCTACTTTTACAGCTGGACTTCCATCTCATTGTTCAGGCATTCCTACGTCTGGTACCCAGGTTTGTAATAGTACTTGTACAGGATGGGGCCCTTGTACCGCAGGAGCCCCTTCTGTGATTGGGAACTCAGCTACGGCCTGTGCTACAACTAATCCCGTTATGAATGATTATTCTTGTTGTACGCTACTTAATTGTATTCAAGATTTATGTACCTGCTGTGGAAGAGCTTCAGGTGCTCCTACTCCAGCCGGATATACCACTCTGCAAGGAATGGTTTCGGTGTGGCAAATGGGACATACTTCGGGAACATCATGTGGTCAGGGTCCTTTTAGTTCTCATAGCTGTAAAGTAAATCAAAGTGATACAAACCCTAGAAACTGGACTATGACAACAATACATACAACTGCATATTTTCAATGTTGGGAATAAGTTTTACTTTATAATATTTTTATTATTCTAATTAATTAAAGGATTTTGTTGAGTAGGAGTGGGTTAATTTTAAAAATATGGCAAAACAAAAAATATTTATAATTTTAGCAATTATCTTAACTATTATTTTTTTATTTTCTTTGGTTTTTTATTTTTTAATTAAAGACAAGGAACCTAAAAATGAAGAAAATCCCCTCAATTATGTTCAAGAAAAAGAAGAAATAGAAGTATTAAAAACCCCCCTGGAAATAATAAACGAATCATTTCCTCATATTACAGAAAGTAAATTTAGAGAATATGAAGAAATGGTTGAAACAAATAATTTCACTAATTGTTATTCAGACTACGATTGCGTTATAACATCTGCTTATCTACTTGAAGACTATACATTTTGTACTCGAGCGGGTGTTCATATACATGCAGATGATGAAAATGAAGATCATGAAGAACACCGGGAAGAGGAAATGAAAATTATTGAATGCTCTAATTTTGTTTTATCAAAAACTCTCCCAGAAGAGCTTTCTAAGTGTTATGAGATGGAGGATAGACAAAGATTGCTATGTTCACAGAATTTTATAGCACCATATAAGAGCATTGAAGATTGTAAGGGGGTAGGTAGTGCTATAGGTGTTGAGATATGCGAATCTGTTCACAGATATAGAGAGGCAACAATGACTATGAATTCAGATATTTGTGATGATATAAGCGATGATTTTTTTAAAGAGTATTGTTTTAAACACTCGGTTGTAAATTAAATAATATTTTTACTGCAAGAAAAAGCCCAGTTTAATTCTGGGCTTTATTTGTTTTTATGGTTGTGAAATTTTTTTCCCACCATATAAAAAGCTATAGGCTTTTTTATTGGGACCGTTAAGAAAAGTGTGCCCAGGGAAAGTTATATTTCATGATGTTTAGAGGTCGGACCCCTCCGCGCTTTTCTATACTTATGGAGGAAGATGACCCAGATAAGCTAAATATTAATTGATAATACTAAATTCGCAGGGGTCCGACCTCTCTTTCGCTTTTTCACGTTTTTTTTGATATAGACACAATTTAATTTACAATTTCTTTTTATTCACCGGCAAGTGATTTGTGGAAAGATATCATTTCGTCGTACTTTTGGTAAAAGTAGTGAGGGTTTTTGTAGCGGTTGGCATCACAGAATTGTTCTATTAAAGATATAATATTTTTGATATTATTTTTTTCTTCTTCTGGTGAAACATCGTGTAACTCGGAGAATAGTTTTTTGTATTCATTCGAAAGATCAGTAGCATCAATGTAAAAACCTTGCTCACTTAAACGTAATAATTTTTTTTTGAAAGAACCAAGATGGGAAATTACCTCATTTCTTGTGCTGTATTTCATTCAGACCTCCTTATGTATTGAATAAATTTGTGTTTGTTTTATTATAGCACTCCTTGATGATTTTTTGAATAAAAAAGCCTTGTTTTCTTAACAAGGCTTTTGTTTTTTTAAGGGATGTTTCTTGAAATAAATCTCAAAACTTCATTTTTTATGACTTCTTCAGAATAAATATCTTTTATTAATTCAGTGTCCGATGGTTTTATATTCTCTTGATAAAGGTTTATTTCTAAGTTGCCCAAAACGACATTTTCATTGTTGTGAATATTTCTTTTGGTTTTCTCATATACAAAAAGATAAACAACGGGTCCGGAATTTTTATCTAGATGGTAATCTAATTTTATCCAAGTGCCCATTTTTTTTATCTCTTGTAAAAATGGGAAGCCCAAGTTGGCTGTGAGAAAATTTTTTCTACCTTCTTCAAAATACAATTCCCGCAGGAATTCAGGCGCTAGTCCAGGGACTATGTTATCAATATGAGGGGAGGCTTTTTTTGCAAAATTATCAAGGCAGTTTTTATCTTTACGAAAGGCAAAACTTAGATATTCTTGTCCAAGATATGGCCACTGCATTCTTTTTTTAGCTATTTCAGCTAGACTACAATGGTTGTCAGCTATCTTGTAATCCTCACCATCCCTGTTTAATAGGCAAGGTACAATACTCAAAAAGCTTTCATGAAAATAGATATCGTAAAGCAAAAGATTGTCTCTTGTTCTTCTACGCGGAGAATTAGCAATGAGATTGTAACACTCGGCAGCTGTCAGATTCATAGAATATCTCCTTTATATATAAGTATTTATTATTTTCAATGAGCAATAATAATTTTTAACATTTTTGTAGATATCTGTCAATGAATTTGCTTAATATTATTGAATTTTCTGCCAATGTTTGTTACTATTAAAGCAAGGCAAGGTTAATTGTCTATTTTTATGTTTTTGTTAAATAATAATAAAATAAAAATATGAGTCAAAAGTTATATAAGTATATTTTACAGGGAGGGATTTTCCTTTCTTTAGTATCGGTTTTTTTGGTCAATAAAAACTTATTATTTCCATTTATAACCTCAAAACAACTTTTTTTCAATGTTGTAATTGAAATATTGTTTATTTTTTGGATAGCTTTCGTTGTTAAATATCCCGCCTGGAGGCCAAAGAAAAACTATATGACTTTTGGTTTGATAGCCTTTTTTGGAACTGTTGTCTTGACCTCTTTTACCGGAGTTGATCTCAATCTTAGTTTTTGGGGTGATGTAGAGAGAATGCTTGGTGCTTTTCACCTTCTGCACTTTTTTGCTTTTTATTTGATAATTATTACAGTTTTTAGAACCTGGGAAGACTGGAAAATATTTTTAAACTTGTATGTTGTTTTCGCTATTTTTGTCGCCCTGAAAGGCCTCTCTGGAACAGGTCATGTATATAGCACTTTAGGAAATACTGCCTATGTTGCTGCTTTTCATATTTTTAGTACATATTTTGCCATTCTTCTTTTTGCTCGCGAGAAAAGCTGGGTTATGAGAAGTCTCTATGTGGGTCCAGCTATTTTATTTGTTTATCACTTGGTAAAGACAGATATTGCCGGGGCTTATGTTGGTTTCGCCTTCAGTCTTTTGGTGATGCTTTTCCTCTACGGGATTTTATATAAAGATAATAGAGTGAAAATAACTACAATTTCAATTGCTGTTTTTATGCTTGCTTTTGGTTCGTATTTCTTTTTGATTCAAAAAGACAATTTTATAACAAGAAGCATCTCTTTTGCTGCCAAGGTGGCCAATGAGCTTTCTTTAGATAAAAATACTTTTCAAACGAGACTTATTTCCTGGAGAGCGGCTATCAAGGATTTTCCTGCCCATCCCATTATGGGGACAGGCTATGGAAATTTTGCTATCACTTTTGATAAGTATTTTGATGCCAAATTTTACGATCAAACCAGAAGCGAAACGTATTTTGATCGCGCTCACAATAATTTGATTGATATTGCATCAAATATGGGTCTTCTTGGGCTTTTGACTTATTTATCCATTTACGTGGCCTTGGTTTATTATCTCATAATGGGGTACAAGAATGAGAAAATTAGTATTCATGAGTTCGTCATTTTGTCTTCTTTGCTTACCGCATATTTCGTTCAGAACTTGGCTGTTTTTGATGCTATGGTTACCTATATTGCCTTTATGATGCTTTTGGCCTATGTGTATTTTCGTTACCAGGGCGAGGAAGAGTTTTCTCCGAACAAAGACGAACAATTAAATAATAATGAAATAATCTCTCTTGTGGTTGCCGCCCTGATACTCTTGCCTATTTTATATCAATATAATTATGTTCCTTATAAGATGTTGAATTTAACCATTGATGCTCAGAGAATTTATTCAAACGAAGGACTTATCCCGGCAGTTGATAAATACAGAGAGGCCTTGGCTTTTGATAGTATCCTGGACAGAGATTCAAGAATGACTCTATTGAGGCTTTTGATAGGAGATGGTGGTCAATTAGAAAATTATCCAGACAAGGAAAAGGCTAGTGAAACTCTTGAATTTATAGTTCAACAAGCAGAGAGAAATGTAGCCTACAATAGAAACGATTCTATGAATCAAATGCTTTTGGCACAAATTTACAACAAAGCAGCTTCTTTTTATAAAAGTAATCAATCAAAATACGAATATTATATAAGCAGTGCAATTGAAGCGATAGACAAGTCAATAGAATCCAGTCCAGACAGAGTGCCAATATACTTTCAAAAAGCACAAATCTATATAACAAGCGGGCAAAAAGACAAGGCAATTGAAACTCTTTTGTATGCTTATTCCCTAAACGAAAATTATTATGATAGTGCCTGTAGTCTGGCAAGAGCGTATTTCTTCTATCAAGAAGAGGAAAACGGTTATAGATATATGGATGAGTGTATAGATAAAGGAGGAGTTTCTCTCCTCGGCCCCGCTGACTATATTAAGGCTTTGATAAATCACTATGCAAGGGAAGAAAGTGTTGATAGAGTTTTGGCTCTCTATGAAAGACTGACAAGACTAGCACCAAAAGAACCAGAAGCCTGGATAAATCTAGCCAAGCTCTATGAACACAAAGAGCAATACGAAAAAGCCATAGAAGCTGCCACTCAGGCCGGAAAAGCAGATCCTAGCGTTAAGGAATATTCGGACAGATTTGTTGAGGATTTGGAGAGGAAAAGGGAATAGTTGCTAGGGGTTAGTGGTCAGTAGTTAGTAATCAGTTTATTTATTTGTATTTAGAATTCATGATTTATATTATTGGCTCTGAGTTTATCCTATGAAATCATTTCTATTTTATGTTATTTCATCGGGATGGATTATACCCAAAGCTTCTAATACAAAACGTAAATAGCAGAAAGAAACCATAGTTAAATCATTTCCATGTCTTGCATTTAGACTCCAGGCATAGCCAGGAGCCAACTCTTTCATGCTTCATAATTCATGCTTCATAATTCACTTATAATTTATATTAAAATATGTCAGAACAAGTAATATTAAGATTTGATAATGTAACATTTGAATATGTTCATAAAAAACCGCTTTTAGATGAAGCGAGTTTTTCAGTACGAAGAGGAACAAAATTAACTTTAATGGGGCAAAATGGAGCTGGTAAATCCACTCTTTTTTCCCTAATAAAAGGAGAGAACAAGCCAAAAAGTGGAAAGATAAATATTGGCGATGGGGTAACTGTGGCGACTGCTAATCAGGTGATAAAAAGAGATGAGCTTGATTTGAGCGTGGAAGAGTATTTTGCCAGTGCTTTTGAAGTTGAGCAAAAAAATCTAGCCAGTCAAATAGCCAAAGTCTTGGGGGCTGTCAATCTTCAGGTGGATACCAAAAAGAGAGTCGGAGATTTGTCGGGTGGTCAACAAGCCCGTCTGTTATTGGCTTTTGCCTTGATTCAAAATCCTGATATTTTACTTCTTGATGAGCCGACAAATAATTTGGATAAAGAAGGGATAGATCATTTGATTACTTTTTTGGTGATGTATGAAAAAACAGTTATTGTTATCTCTCATGATGCCGATTTTCTAAACTGTTTTACCGAGGGAGTTATTTATTTGGATGTTTATACTCACAAAATAGAAACCTATGTTGGTGACTATTATTCGGTAGTTGAGGAAATTGAAAATAGAATAAAAAGAGAGAGGATGAAAAACGCTCAGCTGGAAAAACAAATCCAAGACAGAAAAGAAAAAGTAAACTTCTTTGCTTTAAAAGGTGGAAAAATGAGAAAGTTAGCCAAAAAAATGAGAGAAGAAACAGAAGTGATGGAAGCAGAGATGGTGGATGTGAGAAAAGAGGATAAAACAATTCGTAAATTTGAAATCCCGGTTCAGGATATAGTTGGCGAAATAGTGACTATAAATTCTTTGAAGGTAATAAAAAATCACGAACCGGTTGTCAAAGAAACCAATATTATCTTAAGAAAAGGGGATCATATGATAGTGACAGGTCCAAATGGAATAGGAAAAAGCACATTTTTGCGATCTCTTGTCTCAGGTAAGGCCGAAGGAGCTAAAATACTAGATGAAGTGGTTGTTGGATACTACAGTCAGGATTTTGCTAATCTAGATTTCAATGAAACAGTTTTAGAATCTCTGAAATCAGCCGCCGCCAATGGAGTGGGCGAAGAAGAAATGAGAGCCGTTGCAGGAGGATTTTTGCTAGGAAACAATTTAATGGACCATAGAGTAGTGGAGTTATCAGAAGGTCAAAAAGGACTTTTATCTTTTGCAAGACTGGTGCTAATGCAACCAGGGCTCCTAATATTAGACGAACCCACAAACCACATCAACTTCCGCCACATCCCAGTAATCGCCAAAGCGATTAACGACTATGAAGGAGCAATGATATTCGTCTCCCACATGGACGAATTTGTAGAACAAATAAAAGTAGATCAGTATTTGGAGTTGGGGAAAGTGTAGAAGGTGGAACATACTTATCTGTCATTCTGGAACGGAGTGCTAACGAAGTGATAGAATCTAATTCCACGAACATGTCAAAAGATCCTATCGGTCGCTTTAGCTCCCTCCAGGATGACATTTTAACATATGATCGAGAAAAAATTTTATATCTACATAGCCACGAATAAAAATAATACAGTTCTGTATACAGGTGTCACAAAAAGCTTAATAAAAAGAGAAGGCGAGCATGGGAATAAAATTTTTTCTAATAGCTTTACGGCAAAATATAATATTAATAAAATTGTTTATTATGAAGTTTTTGACTATATTCAGGACGCTATTTTACGTGAGAAGCAGATAAAAAACTTGGTTAGAAGAAAAAAAATTGAATTAATTGAGAGAGAAAATAAGAATTGGGAAGATATAATGAAAGATATATAAACTCATCTGTCATTCTGGAACGGAGTGAATACGACAGATGGAATCTAATTCCACGAACGAGTCAAGAGATCCTATCGGTCGCTTTAGCTCCCTCCAGGATGACAAAAAACTCATCTGTTATTCTGGAACGGAGTGATAGAATCTAATTCTACGAACGAGATTGCCGCGTTTCGCTGTCGCCAATTCGACAAGCTCAAGGCAGGCTCCACTCGCAATGACAGAAATTTGTGTTTCCAGTATTAGTAAAATAAACACCCGCTCAGATTTCTTGAGCGGGTGTTTATTTTTTTACGCTCAATTCAATCATAAAAACCACTCCAAATAAACTTGCAAAAATACATTAAAAATCATCATAATAAAACTTGTTGCAAGTAGTAAAATTTGCTAAAATGGTGGTAAGTTACTAGTGCTTAGTGTTTAGTTGTTAGTGACTAGATTTTCGTATTTAAATTGACCACGCTTGATGTACAAGTAGAAATTTAAAAACCATAATTATAAGCTTTGATGAGCCCCCCCATGCAATCAATTTTTAAAAAACTATTTTCTAATATAAAAAAAGCAGTCTTTCCCTGTCATTCTGAGGAGCGACAGCGACGTGAGAATCTCTTTGCAGGAGGTTCAATAAATCCACAAAAGAGATTGCTTCGTCATTCCGTTTTCACTCCATTCCTCGCAATGACACGGGAAAGCATTTGTCATTTTGAGAGAATCCGCCAGCTACCAGCGACCGTGAGAATCTCACTACACGAACACGTCAAAAGATTCTATCGTTTCAGTCCGTTTCACTCTCTGTTAAATAGTCGGACAAGCAGAATAACAGGGGTGATTTTTATTTTTCTATTTTTGTTTTTAGGTATAGCTTTCTCTCAACCAGCTTACGGGGCCACTCCCGTCTACTACTCCGTCGGACAAACCACAGACAATCTAATGACAGGGACCCCAACTGTTACCATAGCATCTGGAACTGCCACCTTCTCAACCGCGCAAACAGGAAATATCGGAGTGGGTGATAGAATAACTTTTGGAGCTGCCTCTACCACTGTCTATATTTCAGGAAAGATAGATACTTCAAACTGGGATGTTGTTACTGCCACCGGAACTATTCCGACTAATGTCACCTCAGAAACAGTCGGCTCTATCACTCGTGAATACACTAGCCTTTCTGCTGCCGAAGCAGGAGCGGGAGACTCAAGTCATATCGGAACAACATCTCTAGTCTCTGCTGATATTCAACTAAACCTAGCTCTCTACTACGACACCGGACCAGATACTGTAGCGGTAACAATAGACGGCTGGGAAACAAGCTCCACTACTTATATTAAGATATATACTCCGAATAATACCGCAACTGAAGCGAATCAAAATCAGAGGCATGATGGGGTTTGGGATGATGGGAAGTGGAGGATGGAGCTATCTGGAAGTGCTCTTAATGTTTATGACTGGTATGTTAATTTAGATGGCATACAGATAAAAAATTCAGGTTCTGGATGGGGAGGACAAAGAGTTATTTTTACAAGAAGTGGCACTAGAATGAATATTAAAAATTCTATTATTGTAACAGATTATATATATAGCGGAACTGCTATGAGTGCGGCAATAGAGATAGAATATGATAATCTTGGTTATTTTGACACTGATGAGGGAAGTTATCTTTTTGCTTATAACAACATAATCTATTCTACTCTTGGAACAATTAATCCAGAGACAACTGCAATAAGAGATAGGTCTTTTTCAACGAGCATAACAGCAACAAATAATACTATTTCAAATGTTAATTTTGGAATAGTTAAAGTGAATAATTTAGGACCATCGTATAAAAAAAATCTTTATTTAAATAATATAGTCCAGGGAGAAGCTTTTGATACCACTACATTAATAAGTGGTTTATATGGTGTTGCTTATGGAGAGGTATCAGGTGGTGAGGGATATATAAGCACATCAAGTGACTATAACATCTCCTCCGACACAACAGCCCCCGGCATAAACTCCATAACCAACGCTACGGTAATGTTCCGAAACGAAGCCGGTAATGACTTCCGCCTTCACTCGGATGATACCAATGCTCGTGATGCCGGTACTTCCACCCCTGTCATTGCGAGCGTCAGCGAAGCAATCTACGACATCCAAGGCACAGCCCGTGGCGGAGCCTGGGACATCGGCGCCGATGAAATCCCAGTTGATTTCGTTTCTATAATTTGCGAAAACACAAGTGCTGGAGGAGAATGTGCGGGTCTGGACTACAGTACTCTATCCGCTTGGGAATCTGGCACGGAAGTAGATCTAACTCCTGATACTACCAGGGTTTTTGGTGGTATAGCGACAGGCACCATAAGTAGAGGTGACACGCTCACTCTTTTTAGTGAAGGAGCAACTACTACTGTAACTGGAGTAGTAGCGGCTACAAATAATCTCGGCGGGGCGACTGTTTATAGAGAAGGTTTTGAAGATAATTTTCTTCCTGATAGTTTTGGTACCTGGACGACAGGAGGTACCGCAAGCTTTACTCAATCATCTACAGATTTATACGAGGGCACTTATTCTGCTAGAAGTGGGGTTATAAGTCATAGCCAAGAATCTTGGATAGAGCTGGAATATACTTGTTTAGGTGAGTGTGAACTAGAATTTTATTGGAGGGTTAGCTCTGAGGCGAATTGGGATTTTCTAAATTATTGCCAGGATATTTCTGATACTTGTTCTAGGACAACAAGAACACTTAATATAAGCGGTGAAACAGGCTGGGCAAAAGTTACGAGAACAGGACTTTCTTCTGGGACGCACAAATTTCGCTGGGGGTATTATAAGGATAGTAATACTACTCATGGTAGTGATGCCGGCTGGATAGATAGCATCAAAATAACAGACAAAAGCAGACAAATACTTTTGCACTCCATTACTAACTCGGACACACCAGTAATTCTTCAAAATGGAGATAGGTGGATAGATACCACTGGGAATAATTATTTTGAAATAAATGGAGTTGGTGATCAACTTGGTGCTTCAGCTCGGGCGGTTGCAAAGATTGATGGGGCTTGGAGTGCGGCAGATACAAGTTCGGTCACAATATCTGGTTGGGAAACAGATAATGATAATAGTATAAAAATATATACAACTGACTTAGCTAGACATAAGGGAAAGTGGAATAGTAGCGTTTATAGACTGAGACCGCCTTCAAATTCAAATGCATTAACTTTCTCTGAAAATAATATAGAGATAGAAGGTCTTGTGTTTGATGGAAGTGATTGGAATAGCAATAGCACAAAAGCTACTGTTTATAACTCAGCAACTGGTTATAATGATGTTATTATAAGTGAAAATGTTTTTCATAATATTTATAATTATGGAGTTAGTTCTGCTTATGGGTATTATGGAGGCGAACCAGGGACAGGGTCTGTTAAAATTTATAATAATATAATATATAATTCATATTCTTTAAATGATGGATCGTATGGAATTAAACCTAACTACTCTCCAGAAGGAAAAAAATATTATATATATAACAACACCATTCATGGTCTTTATGTTGGAATTTACGGTTCATCAAGTTCTGCAAATAAATTTGCTGACATAATAAATAATATAGTTCAGTATTGCGATACAGATTATTCAGTTTCTTCAAATTTTGATATAACTCAAAACAATATATCCTCAGACAGCTCATCGCCAAATACCGAATTTAGAAACATCACTGTTGATTTTATTTCAACTTCTACACAAGACTTCCACCTAGCAAGCACAGACACAGGGGCCCAAGATAAGGGCCTAGACCTATCAAATGACCCATATATAAACTTCTCAGATGACATAGACGGACAAAGTCGTACTTCAGCAGAAGCTCTCTGGTCTATTGGTGCAGACGAACCACCAACTCAAATATATAGATCAGTAGCCCCATCTAGAACAACTTCCATAGCAACCGGAGCATCTAGATCTGTTTCTATCTCATCAAGCACAGCTATATTTAGTACCGCTCTCCCTAATGATGTAGGAGTAGGTGATGTTATTCAATATGACTCAAATAACGATGGAGCCATAGACGCTCTCGCTTTTATCCACGCTAGAGCCAGCTCCACAGAATACTCAGTCAGAGAAGCAGATGGAGGATTTATTGCATCAACAACCACAGTCGCAGATAACGACTGGGCAATATTTAGAGCCTATACCTCATTATCTAGTGCTGAAGCTGGTATAGAAAATACTGGCATTAATTCAGCGCTTAGGAATTTTGATGACTGGGCACTTGGAGGAGATGCTACCGACAATGATCTCGGTAGAGATTTAGTTACAAATAATGAAGTATGGAATATAGCGCTCTATGCCGACGGAACAACAGAGGACACAATTTCAGTAACTATTCAGAGCTGGGATGCAGATGAATATAATTATCTAAGGATATATACTCCATTTAATGAGAGCGAAGTGGGAGTGAGTCAGAGGCATAACGGAGTCTGGGATGATAATAAATATAGATTAAAAACCACTAATGCTACAGGAATTGCGATAAGAGAGGCTTACATAAAAATTGAAGGGCTTCAGATAGGAATCACAAATGACAGTGGGGGCTCTTCGGCTATATATAGCTACGGAGGAGATTATGCTCAGACATATTCTAATATATTAAGGAATTTTTCTGAAAAAATATATAATACTGGGTTAAGACATAGCTTCTCTGATCATACCTATAGTTATAATAATATCATCTACGGTTTTAGCATAGGTATAAGTTTAAGTGGACATGGTAATTATAACAATGCAAGATATGAAAATAATACAGTTTATGGATGTTCCCAGGGTATATATATCGGCCCTCCAAATACATATGCCACTGTTTATAGTATTTCAAATAATATATTTTATAAAAATGATCTGGACGTAAACATTGAGGATGGAGTATCTGGTTATATGAGGGGGGGGCGGAAGAGCTTATAATAATATTTCCTCAGATGAAAGTGCTAATTATCTGGAAGATACTTTCGGAACATCAATAGCTAATGCTACAGTCCGTTTCAATAATGAAGCCAATCACGATTTTCATCTTCATCCCTTAGATACTGTCGCTAAAAACGCCGGAACTTCTACTCTTTTATTCTTGTCTTCATGGGGGAGTAACGATAGGGCCTTGTATGATATTGATGGACACACTCGTGATCATGACGGAGCTGGCTGGGACATCGGAGCTGACGAAGCGGCTAGCTTTGTTGCTTACTCTGTCGGTCAAACCACAGATAATCTAATGACAGGAACGCCAACTACGACTATCTCAAATGGCCTCGCCACATTTTCAGTCGCTCAAACAGGAAATATCGGAGTAGGCGATAGGATAACATTTGGTGCAGCCTCAACAACCGTCTATATCGCAGCCAAACAAGATACTTCCAATTGGTACGTAGTCACCGCCACAGGCACCATCCCTTATGATGTAAACAACGAAACAGTTGGAGCCATTAATCGTGAATATACCTCTCTCTCATCAGCTGTCGCTGGAGCGACTGATGCAACTCATCTAAACTCCGCAGATCTTAAAACGAATAATATTCAACTAAACTTCCCCGCGTATTATGATACTGGACCGGATACTAATAGTGTCACTGTTAGTGGCTACACTACAGAAAAACCTAATTATATTAAAATATATACTCCTAACAATACAGCAACCGAAGCAAATAAAAGCCAGAGGCATGATGGGGTTTGGGATGAAGGGAAGTATAGATTGCATTATACTAATTTAACGAATAGTATAGTTATGAGAGTTGGGGTAAGTGATTTTGTTTTAGATGGTTTACAGCTAAAATTAACAACAAGCTCGACAGGTGGTACTACTAATGCTACTTTAGTTTATTTTGATTATAATTTATTAAGTGGTAAAGATGGAGTCGTTTTGGTTAAAAACAATATAGGGACAGGTGAATTTAATGGAACTTCAGCGGCTGGGATATTTTTTCATGGTTCTGGTAGTAATATCGTTTTTAAAGCATTGAATAATATAATTTATGGAATTAGATCGTCTGATAATTCTAGTGGTAACGCAATAATTTTTAATTATTTGTCTTCACAGCCAAATTCTTATTTAATTAATAATACGGTTTACGATTCTTATAAGTGCAATGTGCTTTATTCTGCTTCAAATAAAGTTATTGCAGTTAACAACATCGCAATAAATTGTACAATATCTTTTGATGAAGGCTCTTATCATTCTTCCTCATCCAACAACATCTCTTCCGATGCAACAGCCCCCGGTACAAACTCCATAACCAACGCCACAGTAATGTTCCGAAACGAAGCTGGCAACGATTTCCGCCTCCATCCAGATGACACCACCGCTCGTGATGCTGGTACCTCCACCCCTGTTATTGCGAGCGTTAGCGAAGCAATCTACGACATCCAAGGAACCGCCCGTGGAGGAGCCTGGGATATCGGCGCCGATGAAATCCCAGTTGATTTTGTTTCCACAATTTGCGAGAACACAAGTGCTGGGGGAGATTGTGCGAATCTAGACTATAGTACTCTCTCTGCTTGGGAAGATGCGGTGGAGAGCGACTTAACCGCAGAAAACACCAGAGTATTCGAAGGAATTATTACAGGTAATTTAGCAGAAAACAACACAGTAACTCTCTATATATCTGGAGCTACAACAACCATTACTGCAACCGTAGTAGCGACTACCTCAGATCAGATACTTGTTGATAATATCTCCGGCTACGACTCAAACACCATCGTAAACCCCGCCTATGGATTGATTGTCGCCTCCGGCTCTGTTTGGAAATTAAATGATTCAAATTATTTTACCATCTCAGGCACAGGAGACTCTCTTGGAGCTTCACCAAGGGCAGTTGCGAAGATTGATGGGACTTGGGCTAGTGCGGAGACAAACTCAATTTCAATAAGTGGTTGGAATACAGACAATGATAACAGCATTAAAATATATACAACAGATTTGGCTCGTCATAAAGGGAAGTGGAGTGAGAGTGTTTATAGGATAGTTCCTAATTCTATTAATAATGCAATAAATAATTATGCGAATAATTTAGTATTAGACGGTTTATCTATAAGTGGTATTAATTGGAATAACTCTTCAGCAACTACACGAATATTTAGGAATATTGCAAGTGGTGAAAATTATATCATTATATCTAATAATTTATTTTATAACGTTTTTAATGCGGGAGCTTATGGTGCAGAAGGTTATTCATCAGCACAGTATGCCTCAGGTCATGTTTTTATTGTTAATAATATTATTTCTGGAAATGAAGACATATTGGAGGGGGTTGGAATCAATCCAGCTTATTCTAGTAATGGTAAAAAATATTATTTTTACAACAATACAATTATTGATATGGGAACTGGAATTAATGGTTCAGCTAGTTCATTTAATAATCTGCCAATTGTAGTTAATAATATAGTTCAAGGGGGCACACTCAATTATACAAATACAAATAGGTATGATTATAGCAGCAACAACATTTCCTCAGATAGCTCTTCTCCAGACACAGAATTCAGAAACATTACAGTTAATTTTATCTCCACCTCAACCTACGATTTTCACCTCTCAGACTCAGACATCTCTGCCAAGGGAGCAGGAGTTAATTTATCCGCTGACCCATATCTATCATTTGAAGTTGATATTGACGGCTCTGCTCGTCCATCTGCCACCTCTTCACTTGCATGGGATATTGGGGCTGACCAAACAGCAAGAAAGATATATCGATCAGTAGGCCCATTTAATACTTCTTCCCTTGCTGACTACGTGGGAGAAGGAGTTATGACCTTAACAGCTACATCAGCTACATTCGCTATAGCTCTTCCTGATAATGTCGGAGTTGGGGATGTTATTCAGTACGACTCTGACAATACAGGAGGAGTAGACACTCTCGCCTTTATCCATGGGAGAGCAAGCTCCACAGAATACTCTATTAGAGATAAGAATGGAGAATATATCAATGTTGCCTCAACAACTATTACAACCTGGGGACTGTATAGAGCATACACCTCACTTTTTAATGCTGAAGCGGGAACAGAAAATACAGGGTTAGATGATGCTTTGGAAAACTTTGATTCTTGGTCTGATGGTAGGGATTTAATCTCAGGAAATGAACAGTGGAATATTGCATTATACGGAGATAATCCGGATACTACTGTAACACGATTTACCGACTGGCTTTCAAGTATTCAAAATTATTTAAAGATCTATACGCCGTACTTGTCATCCGAGGTCGGGGTAAGTCAAAGACATAATGGCACATGGACAGATGGTGCATATAGCTTAGAGGTAGAGGTCACAACTAACAACGCATTACAATTTACAGGATATCCTGACCCTTACGACATGGATTATTTTGTGCTTGACGGAATTCAAATATCAGTTGATGGCACTATAGATAATTCTGACTACCAGCAAGGCAATGGTATTTATTTGTATGGCGTAAAAAGTTACACAATTTCCAATAATATAATTAGGCAAAGATCTACAGCAACGGATAATGATGGTATTTTACTTAGGTATTCTCGTGTAGAAGATAATTATCCAAAAATTAATAATAATATAGTTTATAATTTTAGTCATGTAGGGATTAATTTAAGTAGTTGTACCGAAGATGCGCGTTATATTATTCTAAACAATACAACAGTAAACAACAAAGAAAGTGGCATCGAGATTAGTGAAGGTGGTAATTGTTATAATTCTATATATGAGTTTGCAAATAATTTATCAGTTAATAATGGTAGTGACTATGAAACAAATTATGCGAATAGAAATTGGCTTGATATTGGGTCCTATCCAAAAAACAATTTATCCTCTGATGGAACCTCTGAGACAGATCTTCATGACTACATTGATTCCATCACCAACGCAACTGTAAGATTCCAAGACGAAGCTAACTACGACTTCCATCTTCACCCTCTGGACACTGTCGCAAAGAATGCCGGAACTAGCACGGAAGGGATCCTATCGCTACACTCCGTTTCGCTCCAGGATGACATAGATGGCCACGAAAGAAACGCAGACGGCCAGGGATATGACATTGGCGCTGACGAAGCGGCTAACTTTGTCGCATACTCTGTTGGTCAAACCACAGACAATCTAATGACTGGAACTTCAACTATCACTATTTTAAATGGCTTAGCTACATTTTCAACTGCTCAAACAGGAAATATTGGAGTAGGAGATAGAATATCCTTTGGAACACCAACAACCACTGCCTATATATCAGAAAAACAAAATACCTCCAATTGGTATGTAGTTACCGCCACAGGGACTATCCCCGCAGATGTTACAAATGAATTAGTCGGATCTATAACCCGTGAATATACCTCATTATCTGCCGCCGTCGCAGGAGCCACAGATTCAAACCACATATCAACCATCTCCCTTAAAGATGCCAATATCCAACTAAACTTCCCAGCATATTATGATAGTGGGGCGGATACTGAGGAAGTTACAGTTATTGGATATACAACGGCGCAACCTAATTTTATAAATATTTATACTCCTAACAACACAAACTCAGAAGTAAATAGAAATCAGCGTCATCAAGGAGTTTGGGATGATAATAAATATACAGTTATTAGAACAGGATATAATATTGAATATTCACCTTTTAGAGTATATTCAGATTTTACAAAGATAAGCGGTATACAGGTTGAATATGGAAATACAGAAGAATATTCTTATGGAGTAGGCATTGGTCTTTATTCTTCTGCCTCTGTTGACTCAAATATAATAAGAAGAACAGGTTCTGTTGGTCTAAATACTGCGATACCATTTTCATCATCACCAGCTGGAAGCATAATTAAAATTTTTAATAATATTATTTATGATTTTGGCGATGGAATATATTCAGAAGAGAGGTGGAGTACAGATTATCATTTCGCAGAAATTTATAATAATACAGTTATAAATTCAGGAAATGATGGCATTAGAGCTAGATATAATACAGGAAATGGAGACAATGTTTATGTTTATAACAATATTGTTATTGGCTCAGTAGATGATGATTATTTTGTTGAAAATATTAACTCCTTAAACAACATTTCCTCTGACGCAACAGCTCCCGGTGCAAACTCCATGACAAACGCCAAGGTTAAATTCCTAGACGAAAAAAACAACGACTTCCGTCTATCACCGGATGATACGATTGCTCGCAATGTCGGGATTGATTTGTCTGCTTCCACTCTGCCAGCTGGCGGATTTGCCTTTACTCTAGATAATGTAGGCCACACCAGGGGAACAGATGGTTATTGGGATATTGGAGCCTCTGAAGCAGCTAATAGAATCTATCGCTCAGTTGGTCCGGGTAATACAAGTCCTCTCGCCATCGGAGCAAGCACCACTCTTTCTATAGCAGCTAACATAGCTACATTCTCAAGCTCAATGCCTCTCAATATGGGAGTTGGAGATGTTATTCAATATGACTCAAATAACGATGGAAGTGTAGATTCTCTCGCTTTTGTCCACGAAAGACTAACAGATAAAAAATACTTGGTAAAAAACGCAGAAGGCCTAGATGCTACCTCAACAAGTGTCTCTGATAATGATTGGTCTGTTTATCGTTCTTATACGGGAATATCCAAGGCAAATAATGGAGATGAGAATGATGGCCTAGACGATACGCTTGAAGCTTTTGAATCTTGGTCTAACGGAAAAGATATATTTTCCTCTAATGAACAGTGGAATATTGTCGCTTATGCTGATGCGGTGGAAACCATAGAAGTTGATATAGGAGGATGGACCACGCATTCACAAAATTATTTAAGAATATACACGCCATTTAAGGAAAGCGAAGTAGGAATAACTCAGAGACATAAGGGTGTTTGGGATGACAGCAAATATTCTCTTGTTGTTTTAGCTGAGAATAATTATGAGTATGCATTTGCTGTAGGCGATGAGCACGTGCGCATAGATGGACTTCAGATATCAATCGCCAATGATATTTATAACTCCTGTGGTGGAATAAATATTCATAATATGAATTCAAATCCAGACGCTGAACACTATATTTCAAACAATATTATAAAAAATATTTTTACAGAAACTGTCTCAACATATTCATGTCGTGGAATTGGTTTATGGAATCATGCTAGCACATATTATGTTTGGAATAATATAATTTATGATTTTGATGGCCCTGATTATAGGAACCATGCAATGTATGGTGGCGGAATAGGATCTACTAGATATATTTATAACAACACAATGTATAACAATCAAAGTGGTATTGATTTTTATGATGATGGCATAACAATAGCTAAAAATAATATTTTTCAATCAGGTGAGGTGTTCTCTGGTCAAGGATTTGATAGGGTTTATCATCTAGATTCTGATAACAACATTTCCGACATAGTATCCGATGCTCCTAACGCAACATTCTCAACAGCTGCCACCACCGTCGCCTTCCGCGACGCGGCCAATAACGACTTCCGCCTAGACCCATACGACACAAGCGCCCGTAACGCTGGCATTGATTTAACCAATGATCCATATTTCTGGTTTGAGCATGATATCAAAGGCGTTGCTCGTGATGGACAATGGGATATTGGAGCAGATGAAGCGGTTCGGGTGACAATCCAACCAAGTGTTGGTACTACTAATTATGATAAAGAAATAGGACTGAGCGAAGGTTTGGTTGGATACTGGACATTTGATGGACCGGATATTGATTGGGAGAATAATATTGTAATGGATAGGTCAGGAAACTATAACCACGGAACAGCCACAGGAAGCCCTAAGGCTGTTCCAGGGAAATATGGTCAGGCTTTTGAGTTTGATGGGGTAGATGACAGCGTCGCAATTTCCAATTTCCAATTTCCAATTTCCAATCAATTTTCAATCTCACAATGGGTAAAGATAAACACTCTCGCAACAAGCACTCCATTGATTTCTCAATGGGGTGGTGGACAAAACAATATTTTAGTTAAACTAGATGATACAAGTTCCGATGAGATAAAAGTTTGTATAGCTTTAAGTTTAAGCGATGATTGTACAAGTTACGGATATACAACAGATGCTAATCTAACAACTACTGCCTGGTATAATATTCAAATAACATATGACGGAGCACAATCAACAAATGCAGACAAACTAAAAATATATATCAACGGAGAACAAAAAACACTAACATTCTCTGGCACAATCCCCGCATCAATTCAAAATACCGCAACTTCATCTCTAGAAATTGGCACCAATGACAGCCTATCCTCTGGTATCACAGCCAAGCTAGATGAAACAAGAATATACATCCGCACTCTATCACAAACAGACGTCGGTTTCCTCTACCGCTGGGGACAAACTCACCTCCAAACCAGTCAAAAAGATTACCACAAAAAAGGCTTAGTCGGATATTGGTCTTTTGATGGACCTGATATGGACTGGGCAAGCACCACTGCTGAGGTTTTGGATAGAAGTGAATATGGCAATCATGGGGATTTAATTGGCGGAGCTAATAAGGCTGTCCCCGGAAGGATTGGGCAGGGGATGAGTTTTGATGGACTTGATGATTATGTTGATATAGGAGCACCACCAGAGTTAGATATCTCTGGGGATATAACAGTTTCTGCTTGGGTGAAGAGTTTTGATGACAATACAGGAAGAATAGTTTCTAAACACGGATTAGGAGGAGCAACCTCTAATTATGGTTGGATGTTGGCAAGAGGATCTACGAGTGATAATTTTGAATGGGCATTTTCTCAAGATGGAACTACCTGGAATCAACGGTATACATCTGCTGGAAGTTTCCCAATCAATGAATGGATACATATTGTAGCAGTTTATGATGGAGAGTATGCCCGAGCATATATTAACGGTGAAGAAGATACAGGAGGAGGCTTACCTTTTGCTCACTCCTCTGGGATAAATATATCTACTGCTAGCTTTCAAATCGGTAGAGATGTGAATCAAGGGGACAGTCGTATTTTTAATGGCACAATTGACGAAGTCCGCATCTATAACTACGCCCTAACAGAACAAGAAATAAAGTCTCTTTATGGTTCAGGCAAGGTTGAGATAGTGCCGTGAGGATTTATAAAATCCCCTCTCGAGAGGAGTACCCGTTAGGGGGAGGTGTGTAAAGATTGGTGAGATAAATGTGGTGTTTTATTCATTCAAAAAACACACCCCGTCAGCAGAGCTGCCACCCCTCTCAAGAG
>RRYU01018237.1_pt1 | contig 20513 bp, 17 predicted proteins | sample 2162651 | NCBI WGS metagenome assembly RRYU01 (sample SAMN10267283, study PRJNA491782) | microbial mat metagenome | isolation source: biomat in the production well | place: Japan: Minami-Kanto gas field, natural gas well KTG3 | collected 2017-06 | reverse complement strand
GCCGCTGTCCGGCTCCAACTCGCCGGCAAGAATCTGAAACAGGGTAGTCTTGGCCAGACTATTGCCGCCGACAAAAGCAATTTTCTCTCCTTTGTTGACGATCAGATTCAAACGATCGAGAACCTTGACTCCGTCGATGGTTTTACTCAGGTCAGTGACTTCGAGAATGATGTTGCCGCAAGGGCGCTCCGGTTTGAAAAGAATAAACGGATATTTGCGCGAGGAGATTGGCAGGTCATCGATCTCCAGTTTGTCGAGGAGCTTTTTGCGTGAGGTGGCCTGTTTGGCCTTGGAGGCGTTGGAGCTGAAGCGGGCGATAAACTCCCTGAGTTCGTTGGCCTTGTCACTCGCCTTTTTGTTGGCGTCCTGTTTCTGTTTCAGGACCATCTGGCTCGCCTCGTACCAGAAATCATAGTTGCCGACATAGGTACGGATGGTGCCGAAATCGATATCAGCGATATGAGTACAGGCCTGGTTGAGAAAATGGCGATCGTGGGAAACGACAATTACCGTATTCTGGAAGCGGCTCAGAAATTCCTCCAGCCACTGAATCGATTTCAGGTCCAGATGGTTGGTCGGCTCATCCAGCAGCAGGATATCGGGGTTGCCGAACAGGGCCTGGGCCAGCAGAACCCGCACCTTGTCGCCGCCTTCCAGTTCTTTCATCTTCTTCTGGCGCAGGGCTTCGGGGATGCCGAGACCGTTAAGCAGAACGGCGGCCTCCGATTCCGCATCGTAACCGTTTAATTCGGCGAATTCGGCTTCCAGTTCGCCGGAGCGGACGCCATCGGCATCGCTTAATTCCCCTTTGCTGTAGATTGCTTCGCGTTCGACCATCACATCAAAAAGTTTTTTGTGCCCCATGATGACCGTGTTGAAGACAGTTTCTTCGTCAAAGGCAAACTGATCCTGGCGTAATACCGCCAGACGCAATCCTTTGTTGATGGAAATCTCGCCCTTGTCGGGTTCAGAATCTCCAGCGAGAATTTTTAGAAAGGTTGATTTACCGGCACCGTTAGCGCCGATCAGTCCATAACAGTTGCCGGGAGTGAACTTGATGTTGACGTTATTGAAAATAACCCGCTTGCCATAAGCCAGACAGATATTTGTAGCACTGATCATCGTTATTTCTTTCTCTTTACTGATCCAATAGAAAAAGACCACCGAGTCAAACCCTGTGGTCTTCGTGCTGCCAAGCTATAGCATGTATTTCGGGAGCGGGCTAGAGCAAATCACCAGCATGTGAATAGCGCCCTGGTTATCAAGCATGAATCCTTTGTCTGCCCTCGTCCGTTAGTGCTATATTGAAACTTCATTTGCCGGCTATGTGAGGCACTTAGTTATTCAGCTACAAGAAGGATGTCACGGATGGATATACTTCAGGTTTACATGTACGGATTCCTGGCTGCGGCTTCTTTTGCCCTGATCTGGTCCTTTGTTCTGGATAACAACAAGCCCCCGACCACCAGGGAGTTTGGGCTCAAGCTGCTGGCACGTTTTGCCTTTCTGGCCTTTATGTTTGGTGTCATTATCGGCTTTTTATATCTGGCAATCGGGCTGTTTCGCACCGCATAGGTTGTTTCTGTCCGAAAACGGTCCTTTTTCGCAATCTCTGTGTCAATCTGCGGTTTTGCTTGTGCAGCGTAAAGTGCTACGCTTCCGCACAAATCCTTGATTTGCTTCATCTTACGAAAAATTGCTCGTTTTCAAGCCAGAAACTTACCAGTTGGCCTCCGGAGTCTCCATGAAAAAAATCCTGCTGATCAATCCAGTCTACCAGATCTCAGCGATGAAAAATGCCAATCCCCTGGCATTGCCGCCGTTGGGTCTCCTGATTCTGGCCAACAATACCCCGGCTCATTATCAGGTCGAGATTATTGACGAAGCTTATCAGCCGGTGGATGTCGCTGCTGAGGTTGATCTGGTCGGGATTACCTGTGTTTCCCACGTCGCGTCAAGGGCTTACCGCTTTGCGGCAGAATTTCGCAAACGTGGGGTGCCGGTGATCATGGGAGGTGTCCACGTTTCCTTTATGCCTGAGGAAGCTCTACAGTATGCTGATGCGGTTGTGGTCGGCGAGGCGGATGATTTGTGGCCGCAGGTGCTGACAGACTTCGAACAGGGCAAGCTGCAACAGGTTTACGCCTCGGACAGCCACCCCGACATCAGCCGGATGAAGCCCCTGCAACGTCATTATCTGACCGGCAAGTATTTTGTTGATACGGTGCAGACCACCCGTGGTTGCCCCCATAACTGTCACTTTTGTGCGGTACCGGCATTTAACGGCTGTCGTTATCGCTTCCGTGAGATTGATCTGGTCCTTGAGGAGGTCAAAGGGATCCGCAACAAGCGGATCTTCTTTGTTGACGACAACCTGTTCGGCTACACCGAATCCTCACGGCAACGCGCTGGTCAGCTGTGCGAGCAACTGGTACCGCTGAAAAAGGAGTGGGCCGCGCAAGCCACTATCGATATCGCCCACCATGAAGAACTGCTCAAAACTGCCTATCGTGGTGGTGGCCGCTTCTTTATGGTCGGACTGGAGTCGATCAGTGCCGGAGCCTTAGGTTCGATGAATAAAAAGGTCAATCTGAAGTATCTAAGCACCCGTGATTACTATAAGGAATCAATCAAAAAGCTCCACGATAACGGCATTGCCATTGTTGGTTCCTTTATTTTCGGCCAGGATGAAGATGACTCCGACGCCATCAAACGAACGGTTGAGTTTATCCAGGAAGCCGAAATTGACGCTGTTCAACTGTGCATCCAGACCCCGGTGCCCGGCACCGCCCTGTACCGCCAATTAGCTGACGCCGGACGCTTAAAATTAACCAATTATCCTGCCGATTGGGATGCCTACAACATGTTTACCCTCACCTATGAACCGCTCCAACTCACTGAGGATGAACTCTATCTCCAGTTGTTCGGCGCCTACAAGGAGCTCTCGTCGTTTTACCCTTCCCTTAAACGTGGACTTAAAACCCTGCGCAAAACCCGCAGCGGCTTCAGTACCGGCATCTCCTTTTTCTGGAACCACGGCATTTATAAAACCCTGAAGGCGGTTCCGGAACTGAAAAAATGGACCAGCCAGGTGTAAGTTTGTACTTTTGGTTGCAGCGTTGCTACCATCAGGGCTAAAATCACCATTTTGTCTGAGAGATTGTTTTTTTCATCTGAACCAACGGGTAAATCTGTGTATACCGAAAAAGTCATGGAGCATTTCAACAATCCGCGCAATATCGGCATCATTGCCGAACCAACGGTGCTGGTCCAGGTCGGCGAACCTTCCTGTGGTGACTCCCTGCTATTGTCGCTCAAAATCGAAAATGACCGCATCACCGATGTCAAGTACAAGATTTATGGCTGCGGCGCGGCCATTGCCACGGCATCCGTCGCCAGTGAGATGGTGATGGGATTGCCCCTCGATGACGTCCTTAATAACATCAACGACCAGTCGATCGCCGATGCCCTTGACGGGCTGCCACCGGAAAAAATGCACTGTTCCAATATGGCGGCGGGTGCCCTGCATGGGGCGATCCGCGAATATCGCAAAACTATCGCCGCCAAACAACCTGATACCACAAACTGAAGCCGTTACCCCCTTTTATGGAGAATGAATATATGCTGGTTGTTCTGGCAATCTGTGCTTATCTTTTTGGTGCCATCCCGACCGGGCTGCTTCTGACCCGCTGGTTTGGTAAAGAAGACATCCGCAAGGTTGGCAGTGGCAACATTGGCGCGACCAATGTTTACCGTGTCGCCGGACGCAAACTGGGTATCATTACCCTGGTCGGCGATTGTCTTAAAGGAGTCATTCCGGTAGTGCTTGCCCAGCAGGCCTTTGACATGGCTGGAACCTCTCTGGCACTGGTCGCCCTGGCTGCCTTTGTCGGCCATTGCTTTCCGGTCTATCTGGGCTTTAAAGGTGGAAAGGGCGTTGCCACCGCCCTGGGGATTTTTCTCGTGCTATCACCACTGGCTGTACTGACGGTGCTGGTAGTCTTTGTTTTGTTTTTGTGGCGCTGGCGTTACATTTCCCTGGCGTCAATCGCCGCAGCTACAGCTGTCGCTCCGGCTGTTTATCTGACGACTGGTTCATGGCCGATCTTTATGGTGACCCTGGTGATCGCAGCGATCGTTATCTGGCGCCACACAGACAACATCAGGCGCCTGCTTAGCGGCACTGAAAACCACTTCAGCTTTTAGTCATCTTTTCATGCGCCGTTTTTTTCTCGTCATTTTTGTTGTTCTGATAATTATTGCCAGTGGCTTGGTCATCAGCGGCTGGTGGTTACTGACCACCCCGGTTAATCCACCTGCAGCGGTAACTTTGGATGTCGCACCGGGAAGCAGCCTGCAGCGAGTGGCACGTCACCTTGAGGATCAAGGGGTTATCAGCCATACCCTGCTATTGCGCATCCTTGCCAAATGGCACGATCAGGAACAACAGATTCAAGCGGGGCGCTATACTTTCGCGGTCCCGGCAACCCCCGGCGTAGTTCTTGAGCGCCTGGTTCGTGGTGATGTCGACAAGGTCAGCCTGACGATTCCCGAAGGCTATACCTTGCAGCAGATTATTGAGCGGATTGGCGAAGCGGGGTACGGTGAGGTTGAAAAGTTATGGCAGCTGGCGCGTGACCCGAAGTTTATCGCCAGCCTCGGAGTTGAAGCCGACAGTCTGGAAGGCTACCTGTTTCCGGAAACCTATCGTTTTGTTCCGGGCACCAGCGAGGCTGTCTTGCTGCGCATGATGGTTGAGCAGTTCCAGCGTGCTTTAAGCCCGGAAAAACAGGAGGCGGCACGCCGCCTCGGATTATCTCTGCACGAACATGTCACCCTGGCCTCCCTGATCGAAAAGGAAACCGGCGTGGTTGACGAAATGCCGCTGATCTCATCGGTATTTCATAATCGTCTGGCCATCAACATGCGGCTGCAGACCGACCCGACGGTCATCTATGGCGCAGATGATTATACCGGCTCTATCACTCGCCGGCACCTGAACACCCCGACGCCCTACAACACCTACATTATCTACGGTTTGCCGCCGGGTCCGATTGCCAGCCCGGGCCGGGCCGCACTCCATGCTGCCGTCTTCCCTGAGGAATCAGACTACTATTATTTTGTCTCTCGCGGTGACGGCAGCCACCACTTTTCCCGTACCCTGCGCGAACACAACAACGCCGTTCAAAAGTATCTGCGCAACCGGCGCTGAAAACTATGATTTTATCCACAAAAAAACCCGGCAGAACCGGGTTTTTTTGTGCTTGCTATATTGAGTGCCGATCAGGCTCGTTCTACCTGAACCGCTGTGCGGTTATCGCCATCGGCCAGCAGGCCGCTAATCCCGGCTGCGCTGAAGTTGGCACTGGCATAGATCAAACCTTTAGGGACATTCGGGGAAATGCGTACCCGGGTTACGGCAGAAGCACCGGTGACACCCGTCACCTTGAGCTTTTCACCGTCCCGCACGGCAACCTCTTCGGCATCTTCAGCGCTGATATTGAGCAGGCCTTCCGGTTCCACTTCACAGATCGCCGGAGCGAAGGTCGAGGTGGTACCAAAATGAGCCATGGAGGAACTGACCAGCAACTGCAACCCTGCAACCTCATCCCTGGAGCTGATTGGCTGGTAGACCAGACTCTTGTCCGCCACTTGCCAGGCCTGTTTCAGTCTTGAATACCAGTCTTTGCTGGCAAAGGAAATATCCTGATAGAGATCGGTCAAGGATTGAATCTCCTGAATCACCGTGTGCTGGTTATACAGGGTGCCGGATTGGGTCAGGCGCCCAATCAGTTCAGCAAAGATCACGGCATCGGCCCGGCTCTCACCGACTGGATGCAAAGCCTGGCGCACCGGACGAACCGAATGATCGAGGGAGGTGAAACTACCATCTTTTTCCGCAAAGGTAGCCCCCGGAAGCACGACCTTGGCCAGTCCGCTGATCACTGAGGGGAAGATATCCTGAACAACCAGGACCTCCAGCTGCTGCAGCGCCTTCAGCCAGCGCGTACTGTTGGGGAAAGACAGGGGGTTGACCCCGGCCAGATAAAGGAAACGGAGATTACCCGCTTCGATTTCCTTGAGAATACCGTCGGCATCGAACCCACCTTCCGGCAACGTACAGCCCCAGGCCTTTTCGAAAGCTTCCTTCTTTTTTCCGTAGGCTTGATAGCCGGGCAACGATTCGGGATAAACCCCCATATCCAGCAGGCCCTGGGTGTTGCCTTTTTCGTCAATGGGAAAGAGCCCACCTTCATTACCCAGGGCACCACAGATAATCGCCAGGTTGCTGATTGCTGCTGCCTTGGCAACCCCGTTGACGGACCGGTGAATATCACCGCCGAACACGACGGCCACATTGGTGGCGTTACCGATCAGCTTGGCTGCTTCCTGGAGTTGTTGCAAACTGATGCCGGTGGCACTGACAACCTGATCCAGATCGATCCCGGCCAGATCAGCTTTTAATTCTTCAAGATTTTCCACCGCCAGTTTGAGATAGTCATTATCGACCAAGTTCCCCTCAAACAGTAACTTGGCCAGACCCTGGGCCAGCTCGATATCACTACCAGGCTGATAGGTCAGCTGACTGTTGGCAAACTGGGTCAGATGGATCTGACGCATATTGGCAATAATCAACTGGCCATCCCCACGACGCACCGCGTTCTGAATCTGCCAGTCAACCGCCGGCGCTTCAGCACTGGGATCAGCGCCGAATACCAGCACCGCATCAGCACGTCCAATGGCCTCCAGACGATTGCTTGCTCCACGCAGACCGATCCCCTTATTAAGAGCACGCAAGGAGCGCAGGGCCCCAAAGCGGGCTTCAGAATCGATATTGTTACTTCCGATAGCAGCACGGAACAGCTTCTGGAACAGATAGTTTTCTTCATTACTCAGGCGCGGCGAAGACAATCCGGCAATGGCTGCGGGACCATGGTCTTTTTTGATCCGCGCAATCTCTTTCGTCAGATAGCCCAGAGCCTCATCCCAGGAGACCGTTTTTTCGCCAATCCGGGGGGTAGTCAGGCGCTTGGCATTGTTGACATAGCCGTAGCCGAAAAAGCCACCGATACACAGGGTTCCCTGATTACTGGTGGTGTCGTCATCGGAGCTCATCCGATAAATTTCATTGTTTTTGACGTGAATATCGATCTGGCACTGGCTTGGACACAGGGTGCAGATTGATCTGGTTTTGCGCAATTCCCATGGACGGGCCTTAAACTTGAACGGCTTGGAGATCATCGTTCCGGTCGGACAAACCGCAACGCAATTGCCGCAGTAAATACAATTTTCGACGCGCTTGTCGATGTAAGCGCGATCCCCCTTGTCATTGACAAACAGAGCATCGGCACCCATCAGTTCGTGACAGACCTTGACGCATTTCTCACACATGATACAACGCGAAGGAACCTGCTGAATCAGCGGCCAGCGGTCGATGGTCGGCGGATTGACATCCTCCGACTTGAAATGTTGACGATTGACTCCCAGTTCAAAGCAGGTGTCCTGCAGATCACACTCACCGCCGGCATCACAGACCGGACAGTCGAGGGGATGGTTGAGGAGAATCAACTCCATGATCTGCTTACGTGCCTTGGTCAGAGCTTCTGACTGGGTGGTAACGACGATTCCTTCCTTGACCGGGGTGTTACAGGCGGTCATGGGGCGATCGACTCCGGCAATTTCTACCGCACAGATACGACAAGCACCGGTGGTCGATATTTTCTTCAACCAGCACAGGGTAGGGATATGAATGTTCAGTTGGCGTGCAGCCTCAAGGATCGTTGAGCCTTTGGGGACGCTTGTCGACTTGCCGTCTATCGTCAGGTTGACCATATTGTGTTCACCTCAAATACTGGCGGACGTCATTCCGGGGCGTCATGGCAGACACCGCCGCACCCAGCCATCGTGTGTTTTTATTGAATTGCAATCATTGAGACCCGGTAGCAGCGCAGACAACGCTCAGCCTCCTGTACGGCCACCGTATCGGTGTAGCCGAGTTCCACCTCACTGTAGTTCCCTTTCGAAGCACGTTCAGGGCCATGAACCTCAGCCTGATGAAAACGGTCGACGGCATCAAGCCAGGAAACCTTTTCGTTTTTATCGTAGACACCCAGATTCGACAGAATGTCCTCATGGAAATCCTCGTCAGTCAGGTAGGCTTCCCCTTCTTCAAGCCAGCGCTCAATGACCTTGGCGGCACGGTGAGCATTGCCAACACAGGCGACCACGGTCAGAGGCCCGATCTCGGCATCGCCGGAGGCAAAGACACCGTCCATATCAGTAATCAGTATCCGCGACAGGGGGTTCCCCATGGGATCGTTAAGGTCACGGCCATCAGCATTTTTAAGCGGTACGTACTTGGTCACCACAGTGTTCCACTTGGTGATCCCGATGCCGGTGTCGTCGGTAATAAAAGACAGCTCCGGATCCTGGCCAATAGCGGGAATCAGAGTATCACACTCCACAATAAATTCGCTGCCCTCGATCGGCTGCGGACGACGGCGGCCGGAGTCATCCGGTTCGCCTAACTCCATGCGTACACATTCTACACCGGTAACTTTGCGCTGATCGTCAATAACTATTTTTTTCGGCAGGATCAGAAACTCGAACTGTACCCCTTCTTCCTCAGCACCGTCGATCTCCCATGAATCAGCGGGCATTTCCTTGCGCGTCCGGCGGTAAAGAAGAATAGCCTCATCCGCACCCTCGCGCAGGGCAACCCGCACACAGTCAATCGCCGTATTTCCGCCACCAACAACACAGACCTTCTTCCCCATGCCCGTTGGTTTGCCCATATAGGCCTCACGCAGAAATTCGATACCACCAGCCAGAAAACCCTGATAGCCTTCTTTTTCTCCTTCAACCCCCATCGGTTTTGATTTGTGGGCGCCGGGAGCCAGCAACACTGCGTCAAATTTATCTTTAAGTTCCAGCAGGCTGATATCGCGGCCGACATGGGTATCGTAGATGATCTCTACACCCATAGAACAGATAATATCGATATCGCGCTGGAGGATATGGCGCGGCATCCGGTAAGCCGGGATACCGACAGCAATCATGCCGCCACCAAAACCTTCAGGCAGAGATTCGTAGATGGTGCAGGGATAACCTTCCATCGCCAGATAGTAGGCAGCAGCAAGACCGGCCGGACCGGCACCGACAATGGCAACCTTTTTACTTTTACGTGGTTTAGGCTGCATCGGCGGTTGGTGATTATGCTTCCATTCATAATCAGATGCCGTGCGCTTGAGCACCATGATATTGATGGGGTTATCTACATTGGCGCGACGACAAGCAGTTTCACAGGGATGAGGACAGACGCGCCCGCACACGGCCGGCAGGGGCATGCTCTCACGGATCACCTCGAGGGCTTCTCCGAACTGGCGATCCTTGATGGCTTCAATATAGGCAGGGATATCAATGTGGGCAGGACACTTGTCCTGACAGGGCGCCGTCAGTTTGACCTTGTAATCAACCGTCGCTGCTTTAGATGGTGTGCCATTGATGTAGGCGAGATAATCATCGCGGAAGTGCTTGACCGTATCAACAATGGGAACGGCTGAGCTGGGGCACAGGGTACATTTGCAGTGCTGCAACAGTTCGGCAATCTGCTCAATGGTTTCCAGATCGCTTTCCTGAGCTTTGCCGGAGACGATCCGCGCCATGGTATCCTGCATCACGCGGGTCCCTTTTTTGCCGGGTGAGCACTTGGCACAGCAGAATTCTTCCTGAACCCGGCGGGCATACTCTGCCGCCATGGCAACCACATCGACATTAGGATTATTGAGAATCAGGCCATCCCAGCCCATAAAGGCGGCAATTTCTTTCTGGCCGTCAAAGGTTACCGGAAGTTTCTTTTTGGCGACCGGCACTTCGGCATCGCCGCCCTGGCGATTATCAACAACCTGTCTCCCCCAGCTGGAAAATGCAACTTTCGACAAACCGGCCTCCTTTGACCTGCTTCGACCTCCCACAAAAAAGGGAGAGCCGAGAACCCCGTAAATAGGGAGAAAAGCCAGATTTTCTGGCAATTTTTAACGCTCTGGATCGTATACAGTATGCAGGTAGATAACACAATCCAAGGTTTTAAATCAAGCCAATTTTCCCGGAAAAAGGCAGGGAAACCAGCACAAAGACAAACAAAAACAGATTGTTGGAATTAGCGGTGAGGGCCTACCGGTTCCACGGCAAAAGTGGTGGCGGGTTGTTGATCAGCCACACCGCTTCAGCAGCAAAACGACCCGGCTGCTTCTGCCACTGCTGCTCCCAGGTCCAGCGCTCAATCCGGCTGGAAGGAAGTCGATAATAGTCTAGTTGATAAACGACCTCGGCAACACCATCGGTCGCGCCAGGCTGGATATTCTGGATCTGACTGTCCACCACGAACAAATCAGGATCTTCCCTGAACTGCTCGAGAAATGCTGGGCGCTGCTCTGCTTCGACATAAATCGCGGCTCCATACCAGTCCTTCCAGCGCATGGCTTCGCTAAACCGCTCGGTGAGCTGCGGCAGGTTGGCCGTCTCGCCGCCCGTCAGGGCCGCGCAACCGGACAACAACAGACAAGCAACAAATAATAACAACAGCGAAAAACGGCGCATCAGGCTCTCCCGGTGTTTATTTTAAACAGATTGAATCAGTCCCCAGCGGCACAGGCATTAGCGCGCAATTGACTTATGATTGCAGCGTAATCAGCGGCTCCAAAAACCGCGCTGCCGGCAACAAAAACATCCGCGCCGGCCGCGGCAACTCGTGCGATGTTGTCGACCTTGATGCCGCCATCAACCTCCAGTTCAATCGGCTTGCCCAGCTGGTCGATGCGTTGGCGCAGTTGCGCAATTTTCGGCAGACAGTTTTCAATAAACGACTGACCGCCAAAACCGGGATTAACCGTCATCAGCAGCACCAGGTCAAGATCCGGCAGAATCATATCAAGGGTCGTCAGGGAGGTTGCCGGATTCAGGGAGACACCGGCCTTTTTACCCAGTGAGCGGATCAACTGGATGGTGCGATGCAGATGGGTGGTCGCTTCAACATGCACCACGATCAGGTCGGCGCCGGCTTTGGCGAAATCTTCAACGTAACGATCCGGCTGTTCAATCATCAGATGGACATCAAGGGGCAGGTCGGTAACCCGCCGTACCGCGTCGACGACCAGCGGACCGATGGTGATGTTGGGAACAAAATGACCATCCATGACATCGATGTGAACATAATCGGCACCCGCCTGGTCAATAGCACGGATTTCATCACCAAGGCGGGAAAAGTCGGCAGACAGGATTGAGGGGGCAATTTTCATCATGATAACATCCTTGTTATATTACTCTTTACGGCGCAAACGCGCGGCAAAAAATGCATCCATTCCCCCATGACTATGGGGGTAGGTGCGCAGGGTTCCGCTTGGGGCAAATAACGGGTCCCAGTGAGGCGGCATCTGTGGGCTCAAGGGTTCCAGGCTAAAACCTGAATAGTCAGCGAGAAAGTTGTTAATCACATCATCCGACTCAAGCTGACTGAAGCTGCATACCGAGTAAAGCAACGAGCCACCGGGACGGACCAGGGTCGCCGTCTGAGCGAGCAGGCGCAGTTGCAACGCGGCTAGCTGGCGCAGATCGGCAGCCGTCTTGTTCCAACGCCCTTCCGGGTTGCGGCGCAAGACGCCAATACCGCTGCAGGGAGCATCGAGAAGCACGCGGTCAAAGCTTTCCGGCATGAGAAAATCAGCCGGGGCGGTCATGTCCCAAGCGTGGGTACTGATGCTGCTACAGCCTAAGCGGCGCGCGCCCTGTGTCATCATCTCAACCCGCTGCGGCGATTTATCGACGGCAACAATCTCCGCCTGATTCCTTGTCAGCGCAGCCAGGTGGGTGGTTTTTCCCCCGGGCGCGGCACAGGCATCGAGAATACGCTGACCAGGGCGGGCGTCGAGCAGATGCGCGATCAGCATACTGGCCTCATCCTGAACCTGATAAAGCCCCTCGTCATCCCCCGGCAGTCGCTGTTCACCGCGGCGCTCCAGCACCACTCCTTCCGGCGCATAGGGGCACGGACTCGCTTCGTGGCCGGCAGCGGCGAGCAGGTTGAGAAAACTGTCACGATCAGTTTTGAGGGTATTGATGCGAACGCTCTGGCGCGGCGGCTGAGCCAGGGCTTCACCCAGGGCGCGCGCCTGCTCATTGGGTAAGAGGCGCATCACCTCCTTTGCCAGCCAGGTCGGCAGGCCGCAGACCCGCTCCAGGTAGGGACGAATCTGTTGTGGCTGAGGCCAGGGGATGTCGTCGCGGCCGCGATCAAGGGCACGCAGCACCCCATTGAGGATGCCGGTGAGGCTGGCCTGCCCTAGCTTACGCGCCAGTTCAACCGTGGCATCGACTGCCGCATGGGATGGCACCCGGTCCATCTCCAGCAGTTGATAAGCGCCGATCCGCAGCAACCACTGGACCTCAGTTTGTAAGCGCGGCAAGGGCTGGTTGCAAAAACAACTGAGGGCAAAGTCGATGCGCCCACGCAAGCGCAATACGCCATACACCAGTTCGGTGACAAAGCGCCGGTCGCGCTGGTCAAGGGTACAGCGTCGCAACTCGCTATCAAGGACGAGATCCGAGTAGGCACCATCGGCTACGCGCAGCAACACGGTATAGGCCAGGTGACGGGCGTCCTGTTGATGGGTGGGTATCAAGGGGAGGGTTATCCTTCAAGGTCATCAACGGCAGGGGCCGGTGACTCCAGACAGGTGCCGGCCGGCAACGGACAGCCCCTGAGGAACTCACGCGCCGCCAGACGTTTTTTCCCCGGCAACTGCAATTCACCAATCACCAGCGCACCCTGACCACAGGCAACCCGAACACCGCCGGCATCCGCACTCAAGACCTCGCCTGGAGCCCCGTCGACCGCCTCATCCACCCCGGTACGAGCGATTTTGAGGACCTGACCACCCAGATAGCTGTAGGCCCCGGGCCAGGGGTCAAGGCCGCGCACCTGATTATGAATCTGACGGGCACTACGATTCCAGTTGATCCGGCCATCTTCCTTGCTCATCATGGGTGCATAGGTACTTAATGTATCGTCCTGCTCTTGCGGGGTCAACTGACCGGCGCAAATCAGTTTCAGGGTTTCTTCCATCGCCTCACGCCCGAGCAGGGCGAGGCGATCATGGACCTCCCCGGCCGTTTCATCAGGGCCAATGGGTGTACTGCGCTTGACCAGCATGGCACCGGTATCCAGCCCCACATCCATCAGCATGGTGGTCACCCCGGTCTCACTTTCACCATCGACAATTGCCTTGTTGATCGGTGCAGCACCACGGTATTTGGGCAGCAGCGAGGCGTGAACGTTGATGCACTGAAAACGCGGAATCTCGAGCACCGACCTGGGCAGGATCTGGCCATAAGCGACGACGACAATCAGGTCGGGGGCCAGCAGACGTAATCCCTCCACCGCTTCGGGCTTGCGCAGACGCTCCGGCTGAAACACCGGCACCTGGTGCGCCAGGGCGAGTTCCTTGACCGGTGATGCCGCCAGCTTCTTGCCACGCCCTTTCGGGCGGTCAGGCTGGGTATAGACTCCGACCAGATTGACGCCGGCAGCGAGCAATCCCTGCAGGGTCGGCAAGGCAAACTCCGGGGTTCCCATAAACACGGTGCGAATCTGCTCAGGCTTCATGTTCTAATTCCCGCTCCTGGAGCATCTTCAGATATTTTTTCTTGAAGATCGAGCGCTTCAGTGGCGACAAACGGTCGACAAAAAGGATACCGTCCAAATGATCAATTTCGTGTTGAATTCCAACCGCCAGCAGTCCATCAGCATGACGCTCATGAACCTGTCCGGTCGGGTCCTGGTAACGCAGGGTCACCTCCTGATGACGCTTGACCGCTGTGCAGAAACCGGGTATCGACAGACACCCCTCTTCTTCATAGGATTCCCCTGCGGCCGCAATAATTTCCGGATTGGCGGCAATAACCAGATCGGCCGGTTCGTCGGAGCCTGAGCAGTCCAGCACAATCAGGCGCAACAGTTCACCGACCTGGGGCGCCGCCAGCCCGACACCGGGCGCGTCATACATGGTCTCGACCATGTCCTGGGCCAGCTGGGTCAGCTGCTGATCAAAAACCGTCACCGGTGCTGATTTTTTTTTCAGCAGGGGTTCGGGATAATGGAGTATCTCGCGAATTGCCATTCTTTATGCCTCCATCCGGTATAAATGCCGGAAGTTGTTAATACCTCTGCCACACGGTGCAACGGACCATTGCTCTTGCATAACCTCTAATTCTAGAGACATGTGCAGACGGGGTCAACAGTAATGGTAGCGGGACGTAAGGGATAGCGCTTGAGGCATGAAAAGGCCCCGGGCGGCAGAAACTTTCCTACCGCCCGGGTGATGAAACTGTCTTGCTGATCAAAACCTCAGCTGCGGGCTGAATAGTAATCCATCGCTGCTTTAACACCTGCTCCCTGGTTGATTTCAGCCCCCATATAACCGAGAACCGCATCCATTGCTCCCAGGCAGTAGAGAACATTTTTCTGATTGCAACCATGCCCCATCAGCCCGATCCGCCAGACCTTGCCTGCCAGAACGCCCAAGCCGGCACCGATTTCAAGTTGATACTCTTGCAGCAAGCGGGACCGGACTGCCACATCATCTGCACCGGCAGGAATGACTACCGCGTTCAATTGTGGCAGTCGTTCATTTTCTACAACGAGAAATTCCAATCCCATTGCACCAAAGCCGGCACGCAATGCCTGATGGTGATATTGGTGACGCTGCCAGGCATTTTCTATCCCCTCTTCGCGCAGAATCAGCAGGGCCTCGTGCAGACTGTACAGGGCATTGACCGGTGCCGTGTGATGATAAGCGCGTTTTGCCCCTTGGCCCCAGTAACCCATCACCAGATTGAGATCGAGAAACCAGCTCTGGACCGGCTGCTTGCGGCGGGTAATTTTCTCCTGCGCCGCGGCGCTGAAGCTGACCGGTGAAAGACCGGGAACGCAGGAGAGACACTTTTGTGACCCGGAGTAAACCGCGTCAATACCCCATTCATCAACCAGTACCGGGACACCTCCCAGGGCCGTTACCGTGTCGACAATAGTCAAACAGCCATATTGACGGGCCAGGGCGGTCAGGATTGACGCATCGGAAAGCACCCCGGTAGAGGTTTCAGCCTGGACGAAGGCAACAATCCTGGCGTCAGGGTTGGCTTTGAGAGCGGCCTCAAGCTGGTTGGCATCAACCGCTTTTCCCCATTCATCATCAACAGCGACGATCGTCCCGCCGGCGCGCACAACGTTCTCTTTCATCCTGCCGCCAAACACCCCATTCTGACAGACGATCACCTTGTCACCGGGTTCAACCAGATTGACGAAACAGCATTCCATCCCCGCTGAACCTGGAGCAGAAACCGGCATGGTCAAGGCATTCCCGGTCTTGAAAACATATTGGAGAAGCTCTTTCAACTCGTCCATCAAATCAATGAAGCGGGGGTCAAGATGACCAATGGTTGGACGCGCCAAAGCCTCAAGAACTCGCGGGCTGACATCAGAGGGACCGGGGCCCATCAAGGTTCGCTGGGGAGGGTGGAAGGTTGTAATATTCATAGGTCCTCCTTTTTCAAAAAAAACTGACCCATAATCGATAACATCATTCCATAAAAATTTCATGTGCTCGTCACTGACAGCCATCAGCCAGTCCGAATACACGTACCGCCAGATCCGATTTCCACAACCTGCTGCCACGCAGCTTGACCACAATTGAAGGCCCAGATTCACAGGGTGAAAATTCAAACATAGCGGCCCGAATTTAAACCGATCCAGCTGATTAGCACAAGTCAAAGGATAAAAATGGTGGTATAAATCTCCATATTTTCAGCTCAGCAGGTTCTGCCATATACTTGTGGGGCTACATTTGCTAAAAAAGAACTACCATGTGACCGAAGGAGAGAATCATGAAAAAAACCCCCCTGAATTCTCAACACCACCAATTAAGTGCACGAATGGTCGATTTTGGTGGCTGGGAGATGCCGGTTCAATACAGCGGAGTGATCGCCGAACACCAGGCGGTCCGAACCAGGGCGGGTCTGTTTGATGTGTCGCATATGGGGGAGATTAAAGTCACAGGGAGCAACGCCCAGGAGTTTCTTCAGTATGTCACCATCAACGATCTGACCAGCCTCACCAACGGGCAGGTTCAGTACAGCGCCCTGTGCTATGAACATGGGGGTGTGGTCGATGATCTGACCCTTTATCGCGTCTCTTCAGAGCATTTCATGCTCTGCGTCAACGCTGCCAACATCAGCAAAGATCTGGCCTGGCTACAATCCCTGGCCTCTTCTTACCTCGACACTGATCTGACCATATCCGACTGCAGCGATAACTACGGCTTACTGGCCTTACAGGGACCACTTGCCCAATCCATTCTCGCCCCACTGACCTGCGCAAATCTCGATGGGTTGGCTTATTATCACTTCAGCCCGGGAACGGTTGCCGGCATCGACCTGCTGATTTCTCGTACCGGTTATACCGGGGAAGACGGCTTTGAGCTTTATTGCCCGGCAGATTCTACCGAGAAACTTTGGCAGGAGCTGTTGCGGGCCGGCACGCCGCGCGGGCTGCTCCCTTGCGGCCTTGGTGCACGCGATACCTTGCGGCTGGAAAAAGCCTACGCCCTTTACGGCCATGAAATTTCAGCAGAGATTCTCCCGCTGGAAGCGCGCCTGGGGTGGATCACCAAACTTGACAAAGGAGATTTTGTCGGCCGGTCGGCACTGCTCAAAGCCCGCCAGCTCGGCATCCCACGTCAGCTGATCGGTCTCAAACTGACCGTCCCCGGCGTTCCGCGCCAGGGGTATCCGGTGGCATGTGACGGTCGTCCGGTCGGACATGTCACCAGCGGCACCAGTTCTCCGACATTAAAACAGGGAATCGCTCTTGCTCTGGTTGACAGACAGGCAGCAGCCACCGGCACGTCATGGCAGATTGAGATTCGCCAGAGCGCCAAGGATGCTGAAAAGGTCTCCTTGCCTTTTGTGAAATAGGACAATAATAATCCGCGCTCCCGAGGGGAGCCTTTTTTATCAAGGAGAAAGCAATGGATTTTCCCGAAGAATTGAAATACACCGAGGAACATGAATGGATCGCCATGGAAGAGGACATTGCCACCATCGGCATCAGTGATTTTGCCCAGAGCCAGTTAGGAGACGTTGTCTTCGTCGAACTGCCGGAGGTTGGCGACGAACTCGAGGCAGGCAAACCCTTTGGGGTGGTCGAGTCGGTCAAGGCAGTCTCCGATGTCTATTCCCCATTAAGTGGTGAGGTCGTGGAAATCAATGAGGAATTACCCGATGCCCCGGAAACCCTCAATACCTCGCCCTACGAAGACGGCTGGCTGATCAAGATCCGTCTGAACAATCCACAGGAGCTTGATGATCTGCTGGATGCCGACGCCTATCAGGAACTGATCAAAGAAGACTGAAGAATGATCTGACGATCATACCACGGCCCGCAGGAGTTGAATCGGGAGAAGAAGTTGTTCGCAAAAAGCGCAGAATAAACTAGTAAAATCGAAAAAAAGATACAGATTTATAATAATTCTTCGATTTTTCCGTGTCTTTTCGTGTTTTCCGTGGACTTGAAAGCCGTTTTACGTTGAAAGGAATGTCATGCGCTATCTGCCCCATACCGATACTGATATCAAGCAGATGCTCGCCATCATTGGTGTTGCCGATACCGATGCCCTTTTTTCCGGCATCCCGGCTGACTGCCGACTGACTCGCCCCATGGATCTGCCAGCGGGGCTGGCGGAAACCGATATCCTTAAGGAATTACGTCTGCTGGCTGCAAAAAACACTCAGGTTTCCGACTGGACGTCATTTCTCGGGGGTGGCGCCTACAATCATTTTATTCCGGCGGTGGTCGATCATCTGGTCAGTCGCAGCGAGTTTTACACGGCCTACACTCCTTACCAGCCGGAAATCAGTCAGGGAACCCTGCAGGGAATCTTTGAATTCCAGACCATGATCTGCCAGCTGACCGCTATGGATATGGCCAACGCCTCCATGTACGACGGCGCCTCGGCCTGTGCCGAAGCGGTGCTGCTGGCGGTCCGGGCGGCAAAAAAGCGCAGCCGCGTGCTGATATCCGCCGCTCTCCACCCCCACTACCGGCAGACCATCGCCACCTACTGCCGTTATCTCGACATTGAGCTGGTCACCATCGACAGCACCAACGGGCTAACTGCACTTGAGCAGGTCGAACCACTGCTCGACGAACGGGTGGCCGCCCTGGTCGTTGGCTACCCCAACTATTTTGGCTGTATTGAAGATCTTTCGGCCCTTGCGACCAGCGTCCATGCCGTTGACGCCCGACTGATTACCGCCGTTGCCGAACCTCTGGCGCTGGCATTGTTCAAGCCACCCGGTGAACTGGGTGCAGACATTGTCGTCGGAGAGGGGCAGAGCTTTGGGCTCCCCTTGTCGAACGGCGGTCCGGGAATCGGATTTTTTGCCGTACGCGACAAGGACATGCGCCTGCTCCCCGGACGTCTGGTGGGAGAAACCGTCGATCTCGACGGCAAACGCAGCTTTGTCTTGACCCTGGCTACCCGCGAGCAACATATCCGCCGTGAAAAAGCGACCTCCAATATCTGCTCCAATCAGGGGATGTGCGCCCTGATGGTCTCCATTTACCTGGCGCTGCACGGCAAGCAGGGATTACGCAAGCTGGCTGAAATCAATTATGCCCGAAGTAACTGGCTGCGTCAGCAGATCGCGAACCTTGACGGTTTTGTCCTTCCTTTTGACGCGCCGGTGTTCAACGAGTTTGTCGTTACCTGCCCGGAGCCGGTTGCCGATCTCAAAAAACGCCTGGAACAACAGAAGATCCTTGCCGGCGTGGCCATCGGCCGCGATTATCCGGGTCTTGAATCCGGCCTGCTGATCTGTACAACGGAACAGAACAGCAGACAACAGATGGAACAACTGGTAACCGCCCTGGCAGGAGGAAAACGATGATATCAACTGATACCCGTGGTCTGATTCTCGATGAGCCCCTGCTGTTCGAGCAGTCCCAGCCGGGCCGCATTGGCTACAGTCTGCCTGATGCAGATGTGCCGCCCGCCCTGCCCGGCACTGAACTGCTGCGTGATGAGATTACTAACTTTCCCGAACTGTCGGAAGTTGATGTCATCCGCCATTACACGCGTCTTTCAACCTGGAATTACGGGGTCGATAGCGGCTTCTATCCCCTAGGCAGCTGCACCATGAAGTACAATCCCAAGGTCAACGAGGTCGCAGCACGATTGCCCGGCTTCGCCGAGATTCACCCCCAGACTCCGGAGGCCCTGAATCAGGGGGCACTGGAGCTCATGTATCGGCTTGAAAAGGCGCTAGCTGAAGTCTCCGGCTTTCCCGCGATCTGCCTGCAACCGGCAGCCGGTGCCCAGGGGGAACTAACCGGGATGCTGATGATCCGCGCCTGGCATGAAGCCCGTGGTAGCAAGCGTACCAAGGTCATCATTCCTGATACCGCCCACGGCACGAATCCCGCCACGGCGGCTCTCTGCGGTTACGAGGTCATGCCGGTAACTTCCACCGGCATCCTCAGCCGCGACGCTGTCGCCGCCGTCATGTCCGACGAAGTTGCCGCCCTGATGATCACCAACCCCAACACCCTGGGACTGTTCGAGGCCGATATCCGGGCCATTTGTGATCTGATTCACGGGCAGGGGGGACTGGTCTATTGTGATGGAGCCAACCTCAATGCCCTGATGGGGATCAGCCGTCCCGGTGATCTCGGTATCGATGTGATGCACTTCAACCTGCACAAAACCTTTTCCACCCCCCATGGTGGCGGTGGACCCGGCGCCGGCCCGGTTGGTGTTGCAGACAAGCTGATTCCATTTTTGCCGCTGCCGGTGATTATGAAGGAAGGGGACAACTACCATTTTGACTATAAACGCCCGCAGTCGATCGGGCGGGTCAAGTCATTCTACGGTCATTTCGGCATTCTGGTGCGCGCCTACAGCTACATTCTGGCCATGGGTGGTGACGGATTGAAAAAAGCAACGGAGCTGGCGGTACTCAACGCCAACTATATCCGCGCCCGACTCGAAGGCGTTTACGCCCTGCCCTATAAAGAACGCTCACTGCATGAGGTGGTGTTTTCGGAGGAAAACCTGGGGGGTGGTTGCCGTACCCTCGACGTCGCCAAGCGCCTGATCGATTATGGCTTTCATCCACCGACCATCTATTTTCCCCTGGTGGTAGCCGGAGCCCTGATGGTCGAACCGACGGAAACCGAAAGCAAGCAGATGATTGATGATTTCTGTGACGCGATGCTCGCCATTGCCGCCGAAGCCAGGCAGGATCCGGACAAGCTCAAACAGGCGCCGACCCGCGCCCGCCGGCGACGCCTCGACGAAGTCACCGCTGCCCGCAAACCACGCTTGCGCTGGCAGCCACAATAGTGTCCACGGAACACAGTAGAGTAGAGAGCAGAGCAGCTATCCTCAACTGATCTGCTCCCC
>RRYU01001102.1_pt1 | contig 20566 bp, 15 predicted proteins | sample 2162651 | NCBI WGS metagenome assembly RRYU01 (sample SAMN10267283, study PRJNA491782) | microbial mat metagenome | isolation source: biomat in the production well | place: Japan: Minami-Kanto gas field, natural gas well KTG3 | collected 2017-06 | reverse complement strand
CGCAGACACGTCCCCCCAGAGACGGACAGACGGGTGATGCTGCGCCCCCACGCATGATCATCATCGCATACGCTGTCTGATCGCTGAAGGCGCAGCATCGCAGACACGTCCCCCCAGAGACGGACGGATGGACGATACTGCGTCCCCACGCATTGGTATCATTGTCTACGACGTATGCGACACTGGCACGATATCCCCAACTCGGATCTTATGCTGCGGTTCGGGCTGTTGATGCAGAGCGGCTATGCGCACCCAGAGCATCATACGCATGCTTCAGCATGCGTTCAGTCGTCTCCCAGTCTACACACGCGTCGGTGATTGAAACACCATGGCGCAACTGCGTCAGATCGGCCGGGATAGATTGCTTGCCTGCACAGAGATTACTTTCAACCATCATCCCCACCACGGCATCATTACCAGACAAGTGCTGCTCAAGCACGGTATTCCAGATTTCCTCCTGGCGATTATGGTCAGAGTGCGAGTTAGCATGGCTACAATCGATCATAATCGCAGGGGTCAACCCGGCCGCCTGCATCAATGCCTCGGTGCGGGCAATATGTTCGGATGTATAGTTTGGCTTGAACTCGCCATTAGTACGGCTTCCGCGCAGAACAACCATGCCATCGGGATTACCAGATGTCTTCACCACACAGCTCATACCGTCCTGAGTAATGCCCAGGAAACTATGTGCATCGCGCGCCGACACATAGGCATTGACCGCGACCTGGATATTGCCGTCGGTGCTATTTTTATAGCCGACCGGCATAGACAGACCGCTGGCCATCGCACGATGTGTTTGCGACTCGACCGTGCGGGCACCAATGGCCGTCAGACTGACCAGATCCGAGATATACTGTGGACTGATCGGATCGAGCATTTCGGCAGCAGTTGGCATACCCAGATTGTTGATCTGCAGGAGTAACTCACGTGACTGACGTAAGCCGGCCTCCATATCAAACGACCCATTCATAAACGGGTCGTTGATAAAACCACGCCAACCGGTTGTGGTACGCGGTTTTTCCAGGAATGTGCGCATCACAATAAAGATCCGATCGTGAAAGCGACAGTGAGCCTGATATAGCTTCTCGGCATACTCCAGCGCCGCATCGACGTTATGGATTGAACAGGGGCCGACAACCGCCAGCAGGCGAGGATCTTCCTTGCGCGCGATCTTTTTGATCACTTCACGCGCCTCGTACACGATGTTACTGGTGGCATCGCTCAAGGGAACCTGCTCTTTCAGGATACGGGGAGCAACCAGAGGATTCATGGTGAGCACATGCAGGTCGTCTACTTTTCGCACGATACAAATTCTCCTTATGATATGACATAGCAATACATACTCGTTGCCTATGCAACGGGGTAACCGTTCAGGTGGGGTGGTCGGGAGGGGCGTTGCCCCTCCTGGAGTCTCTCTTTTCGGCCCGTTGTGGCGGCAAAGCCGCCACAACGGGCCGAAAAGAGGGTTTTGCGGGGGCCGCAGGCCCCCGCCTCCCCGCTGGCGCAGGGTACCGCCTGAACGGTTACGGCAACGGGTATGTATCTATTGGGTATGATCGAACAGATTGACATAGATGGCGCCTATTATACTACGATCCAGTCTGCTCTTTGATCCAGTTTAGATAACTGCCCAGCCCACCGATGATTGGCAGTTGTACGATTTCCGGTACATCATAGCTATGATTGCGCGTAATATATGCTTCGACCTGGGCATACTGGCTGCGGGCAGTTTTGATCAGCAGGAGAAACTCAGGGTCGTGATGGGTCTGGTTATTCCAGACATAGAAGCTCGAAATGGCGCTGATCTGAACGCAGGCAGCCAGCCGTTCAGAGACCAACCCTTCAGCCAGGCGGTCGGCTTCTTCCTGGCTACCAGCCGTGGTGAGAATCACGCAATAGTTATCGGCAAGAGACATACCTGTACTTCCTGTATCTTTGATCTATATGATAGTGTGCGTATTATGATTGTAGCATCGATCACGTACCTGTTCATGTGTGGGGGCTTGCGGGGCCTCCGGCCCATACGCATCACGTTACGCCTCCCGGCAGGGGTCTGGGGGCCTCCGGCTCCTGCAAAAAAAGTATGATCTCGGCAGGGCTGCGCCCCGCCGGTACCTGTGGAATGTTTTATTCTTTTTCAAAAAATTTTCCCTACGGGAAAATTTTTTGAAAAAAAGATTCATAAGAAGACGGGAAGCTGTTTTTTCCTTTTACACGATATGCTTACAACAACGCTCTTGATCATGCTAATCTTCTTCGGATCGTCTTTTGCCCGGTCGGTGCTAGGTTTTGGCGATGCGCTGCTGGCGATGCCACTGCTGGTGCTGGTGATCGAACCACGTATCGCCACGCCCCTGTTCGCCCTGATTGCCTCGACGGTGGCGTTGACGATGTTGATTGAACATCGGCAGCATATCGACCTGACGGCAACATGGCGGCTGGTAGTAGCATCGGCGCTGGGCATTCCCATCGGTCTGCTGGCATTGAAGGGCGGCTCCGAACAGATGATCAAAACGATTCTGGGAATTCTGCTGATTCTATTTGGTCTGTATAACCTGGTTCGTCCCCGCCTGCCAGCCCTCCAGCGCGAGGTGTATGCCTACCTCTTCGGCTTTGTGGCCGGTGTGCTGGGCGGCGCATATAATACCAATGGCCCGCCGGTTGTGATCTATGGAACGCTACGACGCTGGCCGCCGGAACGTTTTCGCGCCACGCTCCAGGGCTATTTTGTGCCTACGGGCCTGTTTATCCTGACTGGCCATGCGCTGGCTGGCCTCTGGACAATGCAGGTTTTCCGTTTGTATGCATGCTGCCTGCCGCTGGTATTTCTGGCGCTGTTTTTAGGCAATCGCGTCAGCCAGCGGCTGTCTGTGCAGCGATTTCAGGGTATCGTGTATGTTTTCCTGATCATTATGGGCATTGTGTTGATTGTGTGAAATGGAAAGGCGAATCATCCAACCAAACTGTAAAGTAACCGTGAACCATGTCTAACGTGCTAGAATATTATCGCCACTTTGAGCAGGAACTGGCCGGATTCAACCGACCGGGCCGTTTTGATGCCGGGCGCGATCTGGGGGTGGAACGGATTGCGCACCTGCTGAAACTGCTGGGCAATCCACAGCATGCCTTTCCGATCATTCATGTTGGTGGTACTGCTGGCAAAGGCTCAACGGCTACTACTGTTGCCGCCATCCTGGCAACGGCTGGATATACAACAGGCTTGCATCTCTCGCCGGCACTGCAAATTTTAAATGAAGGCTTCCAGATCAACGGGCGTATGGTTGGCATCACGCGGCTGGCCGGGCTGCTGGCGGCGATCAAACCGGCGATCAGGCAAGTGGAACTAGATACCCGCGCCGGTTTGCCGACGGCTTTTGAGGTTCAGGTGGCGCTGGCGTTGGATCTGTTTCAGCAGGAAGCCGTGGATGTGGCTGTGGTCGAAACCGGGCTGGGCGGAGCTGATGATGCAACCAGTGTGGTGACAGCGGCAGTGGCGGTATTGACCAGTATCGGGCTGGATCATACCGAGGTTTTTGGCGATACGATCGCAGCAGTGGCGCAGGCCGAGGCGGGTATCATCAAGCCGGGGCAGCAGGTGATCAGTGGCGTGCAGCAACCCCAGGCGCAGCAGGTGATTGCCCGGCGTTGCGGCGAAGTGGGCGCGACGCTGTGGCAGGTTGGGCGTGAGTATGGTTATGTGGCTGATGGCGAGGGTGGTTTTAGCCTGTATACGCCGGATAGGGTTTTTACCGGCCTGCACACGGGCATGGCTGGCGAATTTCAGCAGGCTAATGCGGCCTGTGCGGTGGCAGCGGTGCAGGCGCTGCCCGGGTTCTGTATCACGGAAGCAGCGGTGCGCGAGGGCGTGCAACGGGCACGCCTGCCAGGGCGTATGGAGATCATGCAGCAGAACCCGACGCTCATGCTGGATGGGGCACATAGCCCGGATAAACTGCATGCGCTGGGCCAGGCGTTCGATAGGCTGTATGGCGGCAGGCGCCGGATTGTAGTGTTTGCGCTGAAAGCAGACAAGCCGCTGCATGCATGTGTGGAACTGATGGTGCATATAGCTGATCTGTTGATTATCACCACATTTCGTGACCGGGGGCTGTGGCGAGCGCATGATCCGCTGGTGCTGGCCGAAGTAGCCAGAGAGCTTGCGCCGGATCTGGCGCTGCACATAGTGGTTGATGCGCAAGCGGCACTTGATGTTGCACTGGCAGCGGCCCGGCCAGCGGATGTTATACTTGTGAGCGGGTCGCTCTATCTGGTAGGGGATGTGCGTGAACGCTGGTATCCGGCGCTAGAGTTGCTGAGGCAGGCAGAAGGTATGTAAGCAAGGAGATGATCTAGCTTTGTGACGCAAAACCCTTGACGAAGCACAGAACCGTGTTATCATACATACAGATACACGATCTTAATTTTATACTATTTCGCACTATAAAGCATCAGAAAGCATGTCTCTATAGACAGGTTGTTTTCTGATTGTTTGTTATCGTGTTGGCACATATAACGCTGCTCAATGATGAGAGGCAATCCTCGCCATGACAAACTTCACACTAACCGACCCTTAATACTACATAGAGCATTTCTGCATGATGGGTATAGAATCATGTAGCATTGCTATATTTTTGATCAGGTTATATCTTTTCATAGATATATGCCTGGAACTGTTCACGTGTGGGGAACCTATTCACCACAGAGACACGGAGGCACAGAGGATATCTCGTTCTGCGGCTGCCACTGCCATCGCTGACGGGGTAGTGCTGCGCACGAATCAGATGGCACTCCCGCGATCGTGAACAGTCACATATCCCTTCTGCGCGTCCGCAGGGCGTCCTGACGCGGAAAATGCCCCCATGGACAGGCAGAAGCCTGTCCCTACGGATGGCGTTCCAACGCCATCCATCTGCCTTCAGTTGTCTATAGTTTATGCCAGGAAAGGAGCAAACGAGAAGCTTTATCCGAAGCCTGCCAACTCCGGATTGCAGAGCAGTGTACGCTTCAACGATGATCGGACAATCACGGATGATTCGCATACGTCTGGGTTAAACTCTGTATGTTGCATATCAGGAGGAACATCTATGTCCCCCTTTCTGGGTGAGTTACTCGGTACAATGACCCTGATACTCCTTGGCAACGGTGTCGTTGCCGGTGTGCTGCTCAATAAATCTAAAGCACAGAACGCGGGTTGGATTGTGATTACGACTGGATGGGCGCTGGCGGTTATGTCTGGTGTGTTTGTGGCGATTGCGGCTGGCAGTCCCAGTGCTGAGATTAATCCGGCTGTTACCATCGCCGCTATTGTGCGAGGTAGTTTAAGTCTCAATGATGGCATTATGCATATTATCGCGCAGTTTATTGGCGCATTTATCGGTGCGGTGCTGGTGTGGTTGCATTATATGCCCCACTGGGCCGAAACCGCCGAAGCCGATTTGAAACTGGCCTGTTTTAGCACCGGCCCGGCTATTCGCAATACTGGAGCCAACCTGATCAGTGAGATTATTGGTACTTTTGTGCTGGTATTTGTGGTTTTCTCGATTTTCAGTATGGCTGGTGCGGGTACGACGCCTGCTTCAAACCTGGGGCCATATCTGGTCGGGGCGCTGGTGTGGGGCATTGGTTTGAGCTTAGGTGGTACGACTGGTTATGCAATCAATCCGGCCCGTGATCTGGGGCCGCGTATTGCGCATGCGATTTTGCCGATTGCGGGCAAGGGCAGTTCAGACTGGGCTTATTCCTGGATACCAGTGGTTGGGCCAGTCATTGGTGGCGTGATTGCGGCGATTCTGGCTGTCACGATAGGGATATGATATGCCAGGTACGGAACTCAACGAGGAGGTAATGCGTTGAAGAAGCTTATCAACGCGGTAGACGATGTAGTGACCGATGCGCTGAAAGGCATGGCCGCAGCGCATGCTGATCTGCTGACGGTTCACTATGACCCTGATTTCATTGTGCGGGTCGATGCACCGGTGACTGGCAAAGTCGGCATCATTTCAGGCGGCGGCAGTGGTCACGAGCCGATGCATGGCGGGTTTGTGGGCAAAGGTATGCTCGATGCCGCCTGTCCGGGTGCGGTGTTTACCTCACCAGTGCCAGATCAAATGCTGGCGGCAACCCAGGCGGTCAATGGTGGCGCGGGTGTGCTGCATATTGTCAAGAACTATACCGGCGATGTGATGAATTTCGAGATGGCGGCCGAGTTAGCTGCTGCCGAGAATATCGAGGTTGCCAGTGTGGTAACCAACGACGATGTCGCTGTGAAAGATAGCCTGTATACCGCCGGGCGGCGGGGTGTGGGTGTGACGGTGCTGCTGGAAAAGATCGTCGGTGCTGCCGCCGAAGATGGTGCGAATCTGGCCGAGTGTAAACGGATTGCCGAGAAAGTGAATGCCCAGGGGCGCTCGATGGGCATGGCGCTGACCAGTTGTACCATGCCAGCGGCTGGCAAGCCAACGTTTGATCTGGGCGAAGATGAGATCGAAATCGGCATCGGTATTCACGGCGAGCCGGGGCGACGGCGCGAAAAGCTCACGAGTGCCGCCGAGATTACGCGCCTGCTGGCAATGCCGGTGCTGGAAGATCTGCCCTTTGCACGTGGCGATAATGTGCTGGCCTTTGTCAATGGCATGGGCGGGACGCCGCTGATCGAGTTGTATGTGGTATATAATGAATTATCCACACTTTTGCAAGAGCAGGGTATTGCGATCACGCGTAAGCTGGTGGGGAGTTATATTACCTCGCTGGAGATGGCCGGGTGTTCTATTACGCTGCTCAAGCTAGACGATGAGTTGACCAGATTGTGGGATGCGCCTGTGCATACGCCAGCGTTGCGCTGGGGGATGTAAGCGCAGAGTGCGAAACGTCAGTAGGCGAACTAACGTAAAAAGAGGCATGCCATCTCACCGCAGAGGAACGCAGAGATGGGTCGGGGCGACCGGACGGATCCCCGACATCCCACTGTTTATGCGAACGGTGTGCGGCGCAGCCGCATGGCGAACTAAGACATGGTTCACGGTTACTGTACCGTTTGGTTCGACGATACGACCTCACCCCCTGCTCTGCTCTTCCTGAGGGCTATGCATGACCCACACGTTGGGGGTTGGGGGCAATAGAATCTCGGCGGGGCGCAGCCCCGCCCCGTGCAGGGGCGAGGGTCAGGGCGGTCTCACCGGGGTAGGTTTTTTGGTCGGATCGCATCGTAACGCCATCCGTAGGGACAGGCGTCTGCCTGTCCGTGGGAACGTGTTCCGCATCAGGACGCCTTGCGGACGCGCAGAAGCGCGTCCCTACGGAAAAAACCGACTCGTGAGAGCAGGGGGTGGGGTGACTCACACACCTCCATCCGTATATGATAGGTACAGTCATCCTTGTCATCCTGAAACCATGTCTCATGTGAAAATAGGAGGGGGGCGAAAGATATTTTGCCCCTCCATGCCCATGTTCATCTCAACCGTGTGCGCCCCTGGCGCATAGCGAATCAATGTATAGAAAAGCCGGGAGCGATAGATGCAAGTAACGACTGCCCATGTGCTTCGCTTTATTGAATATGCGGCAGAGTCGATCAAAAATCAGCGTGATTATCTGACCCAACTTGATGCCGCGATCGGCGACGCCGATCATGGTGCGAACCTTGATCGAGGTTTTAGTGCGGTGCTGACAAAGCTCCCCGGGTTGGGTGATAAAGATATCGGGACAATCCTGAAGACGGTTGGTACAACGTTAGTTTCGACCGTTGGTGGGGCCAGCGGCCCGCTGTATGGTACGGCGTTTTTACGGGCGGGTACCGTAACGTCTAGCAAATTCGAGTTGAGTCCTACCGAGGCGATTGCTATGCTAGAGGTTGCGCTTGATGGTATTCAGGCACGTGGCAAGGCCCGGCGGGGTGAGAAGACTATGATCGATGCGATTGCGCCGGGAATTGATGCGCTCAAGCTGGCTCATGCCGCTGGTGATGATTTCATCACGGCCCTGCGCAAAGGCGTGACGGCCACAGAAGAGGGCATGCGGGCGACGATTGATCTGCTAGCTACCAAGGGGCGTGCATCGTACCTGGGTGAGCGTAGTATCGGCCATCAGGATCCGGGTGCAACATCGGCGTATCTGCTGGCTCAGGCGCTTTTACGGGCAGTTGAGATGTAGACATAAGACATAGTTCAGGGTTACTTTACAGTGTGGTTGGATGATACGCCCTCTCCCCCCTGCCCCCCTCTCCCTGAGGGAGAGGGGAGAGATGGGGCGTCCTGGCGGCACACGCGCCGCGTGTGCCGCCAGGACGCCCCGTCCGGTTCCCCCGCCCCTTGCGGGGGCTAGGGGGTGGGGTGATTCATACCACCAATCTGTCTGTGATATGTACAAAAGTGGTCAGTCTGAAACCATGTCTAAGCGGAAAATATAGCAATAATATAGTAACAAGGAGGTTCTTTTATGGCAAAGTATGCCGTTGCAATAGACCAGGGTACTACCAGTACACGCTGTATGGTGTTTGATCATTCCGGTCGGGTGGTTTGTTTTGATCAAAAAGAACACGAGCAGATTTATCCCAAACCGGGGTGGGTTGAGCATAGCCCGCTGGAAATCTGGGAGCGTACGCACACAGTGATCAGTGAGGCGCTGAACAAAGGCAATATCGATGTCAAAGATATTGCTGGCGTAGGTATTACCAACCAGCGCGAAACCACGCTGGTGTGGGATCGTAACACTGGTCGTCCCTACTATAACGCGATTGTCTGGCAGGATACGCGTACCGATAAGATCTGCGACGAGCTGGCCCGTAGTGGTGGGCAGGATCGCTTCCGCGCCAAAACGGGCTTGCCGCTGGCAACCTACTTTTCTGGCCCCAAGGTCAAGTGGATTCTCGATAATGTCGATGGCGTACGCGCTGCGGCTGAACGCGGCGATGCGATCTTTGGCAATGTCGACAGCTTTGTGATCTGGCATCTGACCGGTGGTAGCAACGGGGGTGTGCATGTTACTGATGTCACGAATGCCAGCCGTACGTTGTTGATGAACCTGGAAACCCAGTCGTGGGACGATGAGATTCTCGCGGCGATGAATATTCCCCGTCAGATGCTGCCCGAGATTCGCCCCAGCAGTCAGGTATATGGTGAAGCAACCGATATGCTGGCGGGTGTGCCCGTAGCTGGCGATCTGGGCGATCAGCAGGCAGCGCTGGTTGGTCAAACTTGCTTTAGTGTCGGTGAGGCCAAGAATACCTATGGTACGGGCAGTTTCTTCCTGCTCAATACCGGTACCGAGATTGTGCCCTCGAAGAGTGGCCTGATCACAACGGTGGCCTATAAAATGGGCGACGCACCGACGGTTTTTTGTCTGGAAGGATCGATTGCGATTACCGGGGCGCTGGTACAGTGGCTGCGTGATAACCTGGGCATGATTTCCAGTAGCGCGGAAATTGAAGCTCTGGCCAATACTGTTCAGGACAACGGTGGCGTCTATTTTGTACCCGCCTTCTCGGGTCTGTTTGCGCCCTACTGGAAATCGAGCGCCCGCGGCGCGATTGTCGGCCTGACACGCTATGTCAACAAGGGCCATATTGCCCGGGCCGTGCTTGAGGCGACTGCCTGGCAGACGCGTGAGGTTGCCGATGCTATGGAGAAAGACTCAGGTATCAAGACCGAGGCGCTCAAGGTTGATGGCGGTATGGTTGTGAACAATACCCTGATGCAGTTCCAGAGCGATGTACTGAATGTGCCGGTGATTCGTCCGCAGGTGGCAGAAACCACCGCACTGGGCGCGGCTTATGCCGCTGGTCTGGCTACCGGCTTCTGGAAGAATCTTGATGATCTACGTAAGAACTGGCAGATCGATAAGACCTGGGAGCCGAAGATGGACGCCGCAGAACGTGACCGCAACTATGCATTCTGGAAGAAGGCGGTTACGCGCACGTTCGATTGGGTGGAGTGATAGATAAGGGAAGTTATGCAGTATCTATCTACAGATGTTCTGGTGATAGGTGGCGGTTCAACCGGCACAGGCGTGCTGTGTGATCTGGCGCTGCGTGGTATTCGTGCCATTCTGGTAGAAAAGGGCGACCTGACGCATGGGACGACAGGTCGCTACCATGGTCTGTTGCATAGCGGCGGGCGCTATGTGGTCAAGGACCCCCAGTCAGCTACCGAGTGTGCCCGCGAGAATGTCATTCTGCGCAAGATTATGCCCCATTGCCTGGAAGATACCGGTGGCTATTTTGTGATCACTCCCTGGGACGACCCGGACTATGGTGATCGTTTTGTGGCAGCGTGCCATAAAACGGAGGTGCCTGTCCAGGAAATCCCAGTGGCCGAGGCATTGAAGCGCGAGCCGTTGCTCAATCCACAGGTCAGCCGGGTGTTTGAAGTGCAGGACGGCTCGGCAGACTCGTTTCTAGCTGCGCATGTGGTTGCCAATGCGGCGAAGCAACATGGTGCCCAGGTGCTTAATTATCATCATGTGGTTGACCTGGTACGGGATGGCAATCGTGTAGTGGGAGCAATGGTCGAAGATCTGCGCACCGGCGAGCATAAACGCATCGATGCCGCTTTTGTGCTGAATGCGGCAGGGGCCTGGGCCGGTAAAATCGCGGCTATGGCCGGGGTCAAAGTATCGGTAGTGCCTGGCAAGGGCACCATGGTAGCGATGAACCATCGCATGGTCAATACGGTGCTGAATCGCTGCAAAATGCCCGACGATGGCGATATCCTGGTACCCATCCATACCGTTGCGGTGATCGGCACTACCGATGTACATGTACCTGACCCGGATGTGTTTGGCATTGATCCGGAAGAGATTACCTTTATGCTGGAAGAGGGCGAAAAGCTGGTGCCCGGCTTTTCGTCGTACCGCGCATTGCGCGCCTGGGCGGGCGTGCGGCCACTCTATCAGGATAGTGATGTCACCGACGACCGGGATATTCCCCGTACCTACAAGTTGCTTGATCATAGCGAACGAGACGGCGTGGACGGCTTTATGTCGATCGTTGGGGGCAAGTGGACAACCTATCGCCTGATGGCGCAAGAGGCCGTCGATGCTCTGGCGCTAAAGTTAGGTAATACCCAACCCTGCCGTACGCACGAGACGGTGCTACCCGGCTCAGAGCAAGGAACCCTGTACTGGTTAGGGCATCGCCTGGCCGAAATAGAAGCCGCTCATGCCTATGGTGATCTGATCTGCGAGTGTGAACTGGTGACACGCAAGCAGGTGGTAGAGGCGATTGCATGTGGCGGCGCGACCAACGTCGATGATATTCGCCGTGATACCCGCCTGGGCATGGGGCCATGTCAGGGTGGTTTTTGCACCTATCGCGCCGTAGCCATCTGGGACGAAGAGCGCAACAAAGAGTGGGTCGATGCGCATGCCACCGAACTGGTACGATCAGGTTCGCTGCTGCGTCACTTTTTACAGGAACGCTGGAAAGGCATTACGCCAGTGATGTGGGGCGATCAGCTTCGCCAGCAGCGCCTGGATCAGATTATCTACCTGGATACACTGGGGCTTGATCTGCTACCAGGTGGGCTTGCCAGTGACCAGTTTCCCGGTGATGGGTTGGTGACGCAGCATCCGGCGATTGCCACAGAATATCATGCCGAAATGGCTTATGCTGAAGAGTAGTGCGGCCTGGCGTATGAATGTATGGCCTGGTCAACTTTACTGTACCATTCACAGACGAATGAGTCACGTGAGTCACCCCACCCCCCGGCCCCCGCCCCGTGCAGGGGCGGGGGAGTTGGACGGGGCGTATCATCCAACCAAACAGTACAGTAAACCTGAACCATATCTACAGCATAACTCGTGTCAGTAACAGGACTTACGCGGTGGTTGTATCAAACCAGTGGAATTGTATATTCTTTTCCAAAATTTTTCGCCGGAGGCGAAAAATTTTGGAAAAAGATGGATTTCTTCCACCCTGCCGGAGGCGATATCCGCTCGGAGAATGGACGACCGCGTAACTCCTATCAGTAAGGAACAGTATGCGAGACTCAATTGTAATCGGAGCAGGTCTGAGTGGCCTTATGGGTGCGCTGGCGCTGGCCGAGGCAGGTCGGCGTCCGCTGGTGCTGGCCAAGGGACAGGGGGCTACACACTGGACCAGCGGCACAGTTGATGTATGGGGCATGCCAGACACACAGAATCTGCGCACAAGCCTGCACGACCTGATCCGCACACACCCGGATCATGCCTATGCACGTGTGGGCATTGAGGGCATCGAAGCGGCGCTTGATCGCTTCCGCGCCTTGATGGAAGCAGCACATTATCCCTATCTAGGCAGCCTGGAGCATAATGTGCTGTTGCCTACGGCTATCGGGGCACTGCGACCGGCTGCGCTTTTTCCAGCCACTATGGCAGCCGGTGATGCGCGCATGGAAGGCGAGATCCTGATCGCTGGGTTTCGTGAACTGCGCGACTTCTTTCCGCCCCTGATGGCTGGCAATCTGCGAGCCCAGGGGTTGCGTGCAACCGGCATCTACCTGCATCTACCACCGGTAAAGCGCCAGCTAGAGTTTACCACGCGCTCGTTTGCCAATCTTTTCGACGACGCAACCTTTCGGCAGGAGGTTGGCAAGCAACTGCGCGACGTGCGCGGCAATGCCATGCGCATTGGTTTACCAGCCGTACTGGGCCTGAAGAATCCCATTGGGGTGATGCACGAATTGCAAGAGATCAGCGGCGCACAGATTTTTGAGATACCCACGCTGCCGCCATCGATACCCGGAATGCGTCTGTTTACAATCTTCTATGATGCGATTACACGCGCCGGTGGTCGTTTGCAAATCGGGTCGGAAGTACGCCGCGCCGAGGGGGACAACAGACGCCTGACGGCGGTCTATAGCGAGGCCGCCGCACGTGACCAGGAACATCGCGCCAGTTGTTTTCTACTGGCTACCGGGGGCATTGCCGGAGGTGGTATCCACACGGATCATACCGGCGCGGTGCGCGAAACGGCGCTGGATCTGCCGCTCGCTGCGCCCGCGAGTCGCGCAGAGTGGTTTGAGTCGCGCTTTTTCCATGCCGAAGGCCATGCGATCTTCCGGTCAGGTGTCACCACCGATAGGGATCTGCGGCCACTTGATGCCCAGGGGCAGGTGCTCTATGCGAATGTTCGTGTGGCCGGATCAGCCCTGGCTGGCAGCGATCCCATCCGCGAACGCTCGTATAGTGGCATAGCGCTGGCGACCGGCTGGCGTGCGGGTGGACTAATGTGAAAAGAAATAAAAGCCATGACTATCATTCCGCTTGATCATATCGAACGCTCACTGGAACAGTCACTAGATCACTGTATTAAGTGTAATATCTGCGTTTCGGCCTGTCCGGTCAGTGCTGTCACCGATCTGTTCCCCGGGCCAAAATATGTTGGTCCGCAGGCGCAGCGCTTCCGGCACAACCATCAGCCATCACCGGATGCCTCGGTCGATTATTGTTCGGGCTGCCGGGTGTGTAATCAGGTCTGTCCGACTGGCGTGCATATCGCCGAGCTGAATGCGCGGGCGCGCGGCAAAATCGTGGCTGATCGCGGCCTGTCGCTGCGGAATCGGCTGATCGCCCGTTCAGGGCTGATTGGCTGGCTGGGCTGTGGGCCACATGCACCCCTGGCTAATTTTGTGCTGAGTAACTCGCTGGCCCGCTGGACAATGGAAAAGACGATTGGCATTGCACGTGAAGCGCCTATGCCGATCTACTCGACATACAATTTTCGCTCCTGGTTCAAACGCCGCCCGACATCTGCGCATGCGACGCAATCACCCGCTGGCACACGTCGGCAGGTGGTCTACTTCCATGGCTGTTCAACAAAATATTATGAGCCGCGGGTGGGGCAGGCGGCTGTGGCTGTGCTGGAACGGAATGGCTATGATGTCATCCTGGCCGAACAGAACTGTTGCGGGTTGCCGTTACTCTCCAACGGTGATTTTCCAGCGGCCCGGCGCTACCACGAAGCCAATGTGCGCAAGTTACTGCCCTACGTTCAACGTGGTATCCCAATTGTGGGTACCAGTACCAGTTGCACGCTGACGCTCAAAGATGAAGCACCGGAAATTCTGGGCCTGCACGGCGCGGACGTGCGTATGGTGGCTGAAAATACGTATGATATTTTCGAGTTCTTACGCCTGCTGGCCGATCGGGGCGAACTAGATACGAGCTTTCAACCAATCGAACAGACGCTACCGTACCATCCGCCCTGCCAGTTACGCGCCCACCGTATCGGTCGCCCCGTGCTGGATGTGCTGGAACTGGTGCCGGGATTGCACCTGGACGAGAGCCGGGCCGATTGTTGCGGGATCGCCGGAACCTATGGCTATAAGCGTGAGAAGTACCAGATTAGCATGGATGTCGGCGGGGGGCTGTTCGATTTTGTCAAGCAATCCGGCAGCGATCTGGCACTCTGTGATAGTGAAACCTGTCGCTGGCAAATTACGCATGGAACGGGTGTGACGACCCGACATCCGATCGAAATTCTGGCGCAGGCGTATGGTGCAGGAATATAACCCATGGTTGGTTTACTGATTGTCTCACATAGTACCGAGATTGCCCGCGGCGTACAGGCGCTGGTTGAACAAATGACCCAGGGACAGGTTGCTGTTGCCGCGACGGGTGGCACGCCTGATGGTGCGATTGGCACCAGCGCCGATCTTATCGGCCAGGTGCTCGAGGCAATGCGCGCCTCTAGTGATGTTGATAGTGTGCTGGTTCTGGTTGACCTGGGCAGTGCGGTAATGAGTGCCGAGATAGCGCTGGAGCTAAGCGAATTGCCCTTTGTGATCAGCAATGCCCCTCTGGTAGAAGGTGCCGTGCTGGCAGCGGTCGAGGCGTCTATCGGGGCCGATCTGCCGCAGACGGCTGCCGCCGCCGAACATGCACGTGATCTGGTGAAAGTTAAACCGTAGCTTGAGAAAAATATATGCCAGAGAAAATGCTGACTGTAACACATGCTGCCGGGTTGCATCTGCGCCCGGCGGCGCTGTTTGTACGCACCGCGGCGCGTTTTGCGTCTGCTATTCATGTCACCAACCTGGATGCCGCGTCTGGTCAGCCAGCCAATGCAAAGAGTATGTTTGCGCTTACGACGCTGGGTGTGTCGCAGGGCCAGCGTATTCTGATATCGGCTGAAGGTGCAGATGCTGGCGCAGCTCTGGCCGCACTGACTGATCTGGTCGAGACGGATTTTGGTGAACAGGTGGCTGAGGCGCCTGCTTCGCAGCCAGATCCAGCATATTCACCTGTTCCCTCATCGCGCCCGGCGGGGCAGCAACCGGGCAACCAGATCAACGGAATAGCTGCTGCTGGCGGGATTGCCATCGGGCCGGTTTTTCATTTTAAGCCAGCCACGCTTACTGCGGAACGTTATACTGTTGATGATATCACAGCCGAGTTGCAGCGTTTTGGGGCAGCATGTGAGCATGCGCGGGCCGAGCTAAATGCCCTGCATACCCATGTCGAGCAGATCATCGGCGGTGACGAGGCGGCTATTTTTGCGGCGCATCTGGCCTTGTTAGATGATCCGGGGCTGCAGTTGGAAATTGAGGCGTTTGTGACGGAACAGGCCTGCAATGTCGAAGCGGCGATCGAGACAGTCTTTGCGCAGCGCAGCGAGCAGTTGCGTCAGCAAGATAACGCGTTGCTGCAGGCGCGGGTGGCCGATCTACAGGATATCAAACAGCGCCTGTTGCGCTATTTGCTCAACCGTGACACCGATGCGCTGGTGTTGCCTGCGCATCCCTGTATCATCCTGGCCGATGAACTCTTGCCCTCGCAGACGGCGCGCCTGGATCGGGCGCGGGTACTGGCCTTTGCCATGGCTGGCGGCAGTGCCACGGCCCATGTGGCCATTCTGGCGCGCGGGTCAGGTCTGCCTGCGGTGGTAGGTATAGGCACAGCCGTGCTGAATATTGCCGACGGCAGCGAGGTAATTGTCGATGGTGACACAGGCACTATCTATGTCGATCCGTCCGAGGCACTACGGAATGAGTATCTAACCCGTGCGCAAGCTGTCCGGTTGCAGCAGGAACAACAGCGTGCAGCGGCGCAGCAACTGGCACACACCCGCGACAACCAGCGTATTGAGGTAATGGCCAATATAGGCAGCCTGGCCGAGGTCGCGGCGGCGGTGACGAACGGGGCCGAAGGGGTAGGCCTGTTACGCAGCGAATTTCTGTTTGTCGATCGGGACATGGCCCCATCGGAAGAAGAACAGATCGCCCGCTATCGTGCCTGTGCTGTGGCCCTGGGAGCGCGTCCGCTGATCATTCGTACGCTCGACATCGGCAGCGATAAGCCGGTAGCTTACCTACCGGCCACACGTGAACATAACCCGGCTCTGGGGCTACGGGGGGTACGTCTGGAGCGCATTGCACCAGCATTGCTACGCACCCAGCTTCGAGCGATCTGGCGCATTGGCCCTGAGTATGATATCAAAGTCATGTTTCCCATGGTGACAGGCATAGACGAAGTACGCCAGTTGTGCGAGCTGGTTGCCACAGTTGCCCAGGAAGTACGGGGCGAAGAGCATGCCATGGTTGAACATCTCGCGATTGGCATGATGGTCGAGACCCCCGCGCTTGCGCTACAGGCCACGCAGGCGCTGCAGCTGGTAGATTTTCTCAGTATCGGCACAAACGACCTGACGCAGTACACGCTGGCAGTTGACCGCACCAATGCGCAGGTTGGCTATCTCAACGACGCCCTGCACCCGGCTGTGCTCTACCTGATCGAGCGGGTAGCTCGTGCGGCGCAGGCTGCTGGCAAATGGGCGGGCGTGTGTGGCGAACTGGCGGGTGAACCAGTGGCAATACCTCTGCTGGTGGGCCTGGGCATCAGCGAGCTAAGCATGAGTCCGGCGCGCATTCCCGCCGCCAAAGCCCTGCTTGGGCGTTTCAGCCTGGCCAAGGCGCAGGCCATGGCGCAGCATGCCCTGACGCTGGAAGACGCCGGGGCCGTGCGGGCCTACCTGGCGCAGGAGGTGGCGAGGATGGAGGGAAAGACGTGATCAAAGTACCTGTTCACCAGTGGGGGAGCGATTCATCACAGAGACGGGGTAGGATTTTTCCGTAGGGACGCGCAGAAGCGCGTCCGCAAGGCGTCCTGATGCGGAATACGTCCGCACGGACAGGCAGAAGCCTGTCCCTACGGATCGCGTTAGAACGCCATCCATCGAAAAACCTACCCCTGAGAGGCAGGGGGTGAGGGCGTATCGTCCAACCAAAGTGTCCAGTAACTGTGAACCATGCCTTATATCCATAATCACACTTTTGTGCTAAATATAGTTATTTGACAGCACGATAACGCATTGCTATAATCAGGCAATGGGCCTCTAGCTCAACGGTAGAGCATCGGACTCTTAATCCGCTGGTTCAGGGTTCGAATCCCTGGGGGCCCACCAGGTTTTGTCCATTATACTGCCTTTCTTATTCTCCGTTCCCATCATCACGCACTGCATCAGGCCGTTTGACACCACTTTTGACACCGCTCCGATCCAACACCAGTCGTTCACCAACCGGAGAAGCACACAGCGGGATACCGTTTGTCGAGGAGTTTCTTGCCCGGTACAACATAGCCACGAACAAAGAGATCCAGACAGACCATCCATGCCATAGGCCCGCCCACACCTGGGATCGGCCTGGTGATCGTGACGGATTAGGATGACATGGTTGGACGTTGTGTGCTTTGCGTTGCGCGCTCTGCGTTGTGCGCGTAGCAGATTCCTCCCTCCGCCTGCGGCTCCGGTCGGAATGACATGGTTGGGCGTGGTAGACACGACGAATCTCCATGTCATTCCGAGCGCCTCGGCCCGGACGCCCGGCGCTGGCGGCATGACATGGTTGGGCGTTGGTGTGCAACGATGCGGTCATCGAATCCCCATGTCATGCCGAGCGCCTCGGCCCGGACGCCCGGCGCTGGCGGCATGACCAGATGGCGCGAGGAATCTCCCGCGCTGATCAGCGCCCGATTCAATGCCGATCATGGGAGATTCCTCCCGCCGCCAGGAACGCTCGTGCGTTCTCAGGGCATACATGCGCGGCGGTCGGAATGACCTGGTTGGGCGTGGTAAGCGGGGTGGGCAGTGTGAAGAATCGGTCATGATTGACATGGGAATATGCTATACTAGACGCCAACACGAAAACCCACCCGGTATGCCAGGCATGTAGTGGGTCTTGTGGATTCAGTATTCAGTTCTATTTTGAACTTGAGGGCAATATAATCTCTACAAAACGGCGCAAGCATGGCTTGCGCACTCCAAAAGGGGAATCACCCGGCGGTAGCGAATCAGTGGGGGTTACGGCAAAACCAATGATTGTCGTTATGAGCTGACAGGACGCGATATTGGGCTACAGGAAGCCACAAAAAGCGTCAAAAGAGGCGGGATATGATATAATACACGATACACTAACCAGGTACACATAGTCTGAAATCCGATGCGTGCGACTGCCATTTACCACATCACACCCCTGCGCAATCTCCCATCTATCTTGCAAGATGGAATCGGTTACAAGAGCAAGGCTGGTTGTCTGGTGCATTCGTGTCGTGTGCATAAGCAACAACGCACAATGACTGTATGCAGTTTCGTGGAGAGCCAGGTCAGAGCACATGACACCACTTTTGACACCACAGCCGGTGAACAAAAGGGGATACACACGAACGTCCGTGCAATTTGACACGGGCATTATAGCGCAGTACTATCATGTATAACGGTTGAACCAACGTTGACGAAAACGTGCGGCCAGAACTCTTAATCCGCTGGTTCAGGGTTCGAATCCCCGGCGGCCTACCAACACCCACTTAACCACAACAACATTATTCCCCACACAAGTAGTCTAACAGTGTACGATAAGGTGGTTCGCACCTCCTTTGAAAGCCTCAAGGCAGGCTGCGACATGCGCACGATGGGACATTTGTATGGAACATACTGAATATACCATAATGGCTGCAGTAGAAGCAAAGCACTGGTGGTATCGGGGCATGCGCATGATCACTGCGGCAATTCTGGACTCGCTCTACCCAACCCGAGGCAACTTACGTATTCTCGACGCCGGGTGCGGCACAGGCGGCAATGCGCTCTTTTTGCAACGCTATGGGCAAGTTGTAGGCATAGATCTGGCCCCAGAGGCGATAGCCCTCAGTCCACCAGGCATGTCTGGCAACCTTGTGCGCGCGTGTGTGTCGACGTTGCCCTTCGCCGATGCACATTTTGATCTTGTCACATCCTTCGATGTACTCTACCATCGCGCTGTTCCTGACGAAGTTGTGGCCTTGCACGAGGTACGCCGGGTGTTGCGCCCTGACGGACGCCTGCTGCTGCGGTTGCCCGCCTACGAGTTCCTGCGCAGCAAACATGATCTTGCCGTACATACACAACGGCGCTACACTGCCAGTACTGCCCGGGCACTCTTGACCAGAACCGGGTTTATGGTTGAACAGTGTTCCTATGTTGTCAGCTTCCTCTTTCCCCTGGCACTCGTGCAACGTCTGTTCGCACCACGACATTCCAAAATCGAACAACTGTCATCGGATATGACACTGCCAACACCGCTGTTCAATAACACGTTGCGCTGGCCACTTGCACTAGAGGCAGCCTGGCTCAACCGGGGTGGTACGTTTCCATTTGGTCTCTCGGTTATTTGTCTGGCTCGCCAGGCAAACTCTTACTGATAGTGTATTGTTGTTTATAAACCGTTACGTAACCGTTCAGGTGGGGTGGTTGGGAGGGGCGTTGCCCCTCCCGGATTCTCTCTTTTCGGCCTGTTTTGGCGGCTTTGCCGCCAAAACAGGCCGAAAAGAAGGTTTTGCGGGGGCCTGCGGCCCCCGCACCCCCGCTGGTGCAGGTACCGCCTGAACGGTTACAACCGTTACTATGCTTTGCTATAGATGCAGCACAACCTTGCCACCAATGGTTCGGTCAAATAACTGCCTGGCAACTATGGCAATATCGAACCACGTCTCCTCGCGGGTGATGGGTGGTGTAAGCTGTCCATTGCTGATCAGGTGAGCGAGCCGACCAAGGCCAGCTGAGGCAGGTTCGCGCGTGAACTCGTTGGCCAGCATCAGACCGTAGATACTTGCCCGTCCACGGCCAACCAGGTCATAGATGTTGGGGAGCGTCACGGTAGCGCCAGCGGATGCGCCATAAACCACACATACGCCGTCGGCGGCGAGCATGGGAATCACGGCGGGCAGGATCGGCCCACCAACCGACTCAGCAATCAACTGGTAGGGCGCCCAGTGTGCTGCTGGTGTGGCCGTATCGCTAATGACTGGATAAGCTCCCATCGCAGTGACCAGGGATTCATATTGAGGATTGCGAAACAGACCGTACACTTCGGCCCCACTAAGCTGGGCCAGCCGACATGCAAATAGTCCTACGCCGCCCGACGCACCTGTCACCAGCACACGGCTGCCCAGCAAGCGGACACCCCGTTCCACCGCATGCAGTGCCGTCAAACCGGCAACAGGCAGAGTTGCAGCCTGGGCAAAAGATACGTTATCTGGTAGCGCAGCGAGTGCATTGGTGGTGACAGCAACAAGCTCAGCCCATGCGCCGTTGGGCATGAAACCAACCACACGGGTACCGGCGGGGGGG
>RRYU01020486.1_pt1 | contig 20571 bp, 14 predicted proteins | sample 2162651 | NCBI WGS metagenome assembly RRYU01 (sample SAMN10267283, study PRJNA491782) | microbial mat metagenome | isolation source: biomat in the production well | place: Japan: Minami-Kanto gas field, natural gas well KTG3 | collected 2017-06 | reverse complement strand
AATTCACACAGGAAGGCATTACCGTCGACCGGGATGCTGCACGCAAAACGAAGGAAATACTTCTGGAATTTCTGCACGACATCATCAGCAGGCACAATGCCCGTGACGGCAGGATCTGGTTGATGGGATTCAGTCAGGGTGCGGTTATGAGTTATCTCACTGCTCTTGCCGAACCGTCCCTGCTGCACGGCGTCATAGCTTTAAGCGGACAGTTCCCCGAACCTTCCCCGCTGCTCAACGCGGATCCGGAGTTGTTCAGGTCCATCCCGTTCCTTGTCGTACACGGGCTCTATGACGATGTTCTTCCCGTGACAAACGGAAGACGCTCTGAAAGGTGGCTTGCAGAACATGTCGACATGCTTACCTACAGGGAGTACGCCATGGGGCATGAGATCAATAACGAAGCTCTTGAACTGGTCAGGAACTGGCTTCTCCGCACGAACAGTGAAAAAGCAACACCCTGATGCGGGCGTTTCCTTTTGAGCGACGAATTGACGGAGAATGCGTATATTCAGGCTTTTAATTCAAGGGCACCTCTATGTATTGTCATGAGCGGTTCAAGAGCAAGGCGAACGGAGCGCAGAAACCCCTTCTTATCCGCTCAACGATGCAATTGAAGCGCGGAATAGAATACATAGAGGTGCCCTCGAGAAGATGTAACACAGATAATGAAGGAAACACCTGCAAGCATACTGAAAAAGAAAATACTTGTGCTGGACGGGGCCATGGGCACCATGATCCAGAGATACAAACTCGAAGAAGAGGATTTTCGTGCTGAACGGTTTGCGTCCCACTCGCATCCTCTCAAAGGAAATAACGACATTCTTGTCCTCACACAGCCGGATATCATTCATGCCGTACATTGTGCGTTCCTGGAGGCCGGATCCGACATTATTGAAACCAACACCTTCAATGCAAACCCGGTTTCCCAGGCTGATTACGGAACCGAACACCTTGCCAAGGAACTCAACCTCACAGCCGCACGTCTGGCACGGAAGGCTGCCGATGCGTACACGGAAAAAGATCCGTCGAAGCCCCGTTTTGTAGCAGGATCGGTCGGCCCTACGAACAAGACGCTGTCGCTCTCCCCCGATGTCAACAACCCGGGTTATCGGGCAGTATCTTTTGACGACATCGTCGATAACTACCGGGAACAGCTTGAAGGCCTCATCGAAGGAGGGGTGGATCTTCTTCTTGTTGAAACAGTTTTCGATACCCTCAACTGCAAGGCTGCCATTTTTGCTATCGAAGAGGTGTCCAGGGAAAAAGGAATCCGGCTGCCTGTCATGATTTCAGGAACCATTGTCGATGCAAGCGGTCGAACACTTTCCGGACAGACAACAGAGGCTTTCTGGGTTTCAGTGGCACACACTCCCGGGCTGCTGAGTGTAGGTCTGAACTGTGCTCTTGGAGCGAAACAGATGAGGCCGTTCCTCGAAACGCTCTCGAATATTGCCGGCAGTTTTGTAAGTGTTTATCCAAATGCGGGGCTTCCCAACGAATTCGGCGAATACGATGACAGTCCGGAATACATGGCCTCCCAGATCGCGGATTTTGCCGAATCAGGCTTCGTCAACATCGTAGGCGGGTGCTGCGGAACAACACCCGGGCACATCAAAGCCATAGCCGAAACGGTTGCAACGATTCAGCCGAGGAAAAAACCGCAACCCGTGTCAGAACTCCGTCTATCCGGCCTCGAACCGCTTTTTGTCAACAAAACGACCGGATTCATCAATGTAGGCGAACGCACCAACGTCACCGGATCGAGAAAATTCGCCCGTCTTGTCAGGGAGGAACAGTACGACGAAGCCCTCTCCATTGCCCGCCAACAGGTTGAAAACGGAGCGCAGGTCATCGATATCAACGTCGATGAAGGAATGCTCGACTCGGAAAAAGTAATGCGGGATTTCATCAACCTGATTGCATCCGAACCTGAAATCGCAAAAGTGCCGCTGATGATCGATTCGTCGAAATGGTCGGTAATCGAAAGCGGTCTGCGCTGTACCCAGGGCAAATGTATTGTCAATTCCATCAGCCTGAAGGAGGGGGAAGAGCTATTCAGAAAACGTGCCCGCAAGGTTATGCAGTATGGTGCGGCCGCGGTTGTTATGGCCTTCGACGAACAGGGCCAGGCCGATTCTCTTGACCGCCGCATCGAAATCTGCGGTCGGGCATACAGAATTCTCACGGAGGAGATCGGGTTCCCCCCTGAGGATATTATTTTCGACCCGAATGTGCTGACCGTCGCAACCGGTATCGAGGAGCATAACAACTATGCGGTAGACTTTATCGAATCCGTCCGCTGGATCAGGCAGAACCTGCCTCATGCCAGAGTCTCGGGCGGAATCAGTAACGTCTCATTTTCTTTCCGCGGCAACAATCCGGTACGGGAAGCGATGCACGCGGCGTTCCTCTTCCATGCCATCCGGGCGGGCCTCGACATGGGCATTGTCAATGCAGGCCAGCTTGCCGTCTATGACGACATTGATCGCGCATTACTGGAACGGGTTGAGGATGTGCTGCTCAACCGGCGGCAGGATGCAACCGAACGTCTTGTGGAATTTGCGGAAACCGTCAAGGGTGATGAAGCAAAAACCGAAACGGCAAAAGCCGAATGGCGGAACGGAACGGTCGAAGAACGCTTGCAGCATGCGCTCATAAAGGGCGTGGTAGACCATATAGACGAAGACACGGAAGAGGCCCGGCAGAAATACTCAAGTCCGCTTGATATCATTGAAGGGCCGTTGATGAACGGCATGAATGTGATCGGAGACCTCTTTGCCGAAGGCAAGATGTTTCTTCCACAGATTGTCAAAAGCGCACGGGTGATGAAAAAAGCCGTCGCATACCTCATTCCTTTTATCGAAGAGGAAAAAGCAAAGTCCAGGGACACCAAACCCGCCGCAAAAATCCTGCTTGCAACCGTAAAAGGCGATGTACATGATATCGGCAAGAACATTGTCGCTGTTGTACTGGCCTGTAACAATTTCGATGTTGTCGATATCGGTGTCATGATGCCGTGCGAAAAAATCCTTGAAGCTGCCGATAACGAGAACGCAGATGTGATCGGCCTGAGCGGACTGATCACCCCCTCTCTTGACGAAATGGTCCATGTCGCCAAAGAGATGGAACGAAAGGAAATGAAAATTCCGCTTCTGATAGGAGGCGCAACCACGTCGAGAATCCATACGGCTGTTAAAATCGCCCCTAACTATTCGGGTCAGGTTGTCCAGGTACTCGATGCATCCCGGAGCGTTCCGGCTGTTGCCAGTCTGGTGAACCCTTCGCATCATGATGACTTTGTCACAAAATTGCAAAAAGAGCAGGAAGCGCTACGTGAACGTCATGCCGCAAGAAATGATGCAAAAAAGTTCCTCAGCATCGAAGAGTCACGAAAAAACCGGGCAAAGCTGTCCTGGAACAACGATACAGTAACGGTACCGAACCGTTTGGGCCTCACTATACTTGACAATGTGTCTCTGGATGAATTGCGCAAATACATCGACTGGACACCGTTCTTTGCGGTTTGGGAATTGCACGGGAAATACCCGAATATTTTCGATCATGAAAAGTATGGAAGTGAAGCACGCAAGCTGTTCGACGATGCAAACAATCTGCTTGACGTTATCTGTACCGAACAATCGTTCAGCGCAAAAGGTGTTGTCGGCATCTTCCCGGCAAACAGTAACGGAGATGATATAGAGATATACACCGATGAGAGCAGAACCGACGTTCTCTGCACCCTGCACACCCTCCGGCAGCAAACCGACAAGGGAAACGGCAGTCCGAGTCTGGCCCTTGCGGATTTTATTGCGCCGAAGTCAAGCGGCGTGAAAGACTACATCGGCGGGTTTACCGTTACAGCCGGGCATGGCGTCAAAAAGATAATGGACCGTTTTGACAAAGCCCATGACGACTACCACCGTATCATGACTCAGGCACTGGCCGACAGACTTGCGGAAGCATTTGCGGAAATGCTGCACAGGAAGGTTCGTGTTGAGCTTTGGGGCTATTCTCTCAATGAAAATCTTCTGAAAGAGCAGTTGATTGCCGAAAAATACAGGGGAATCCGCCCTGCACCCGGCTATCCTGCATGTCCTGATCATACGGAAAAACCTTTCATCTTTGATCTGCTTAACAGCGAGATCAACACAGGTGTTACGTTAACGGAAACCTATGCCATGAATCCTGCCGCATCGGTATGCGGCCTCTACTTTGCACACCCCGAAGCCGGATATTTTGTACTTGGCGCAGTCGGAAAAGATCAGGTGGAGGATTATGCATCGCGCAAAAGCATGAGCGTGGATGAGGTTGAAAAGTGGCTTGCGCCAAACCTGAACTACACACCATAACGTCCGGCAACTTCCGGACAACCATTTCTTTCCGAAAGCGAAAAACCCGCTTTGACGCGGGTTTTTCGCTTTCGTTAAAACGTACAGCTTTCCACTGTCTTATACGGATAAGGCTCTTCCAGGGCACGGAGCACCGCTGCATCGCGGCTGTAGACATCTTCGCGGAACAGCACTTCGTCACCCTCGGCAACAGCAGTAAGATAGAGCAGAAAGACCGGAATGTTTTGAGACAGATGAATAGTCCTGGTCTTGCCCCCCGCAATGGTTTTCCGGATATCTTCCTCACTCCATCCAAGAAGAACTTCTGCCAGCTCAAGAGGATTCTGGAGTCGAATACATCCATGACTGAAAGCACGGGCACTTTTATCGAAAAGATGCTTGCCCGGTGTATCATGAAGATAAACCAGATGCTTGTTGGGAAACATGAACTTGACACGGCCGAGAGCGTTCCTGGTCCCCGGTGGTTGACGCAGACGATATGGCAGCGATCCGGCACTGTAATCGGCCCAGTTGACAGAGGCTGGATTGACGACACTACCGTTACGGTCGATAACCTGCAAACCTTGCTTTGCAAGATATCCCGGGTTTTTCTTGATCGCCGGCAACGCTTCCTTTTTCAAAATACCCGGAGGAACATTCCATGAAGGGTTGAAAATGATATACTGCATTTCTGCCTTGAAAACAGGGGTTTTCCAGAAAGGCTCGCCAACTATAACCTTTGAACCCCATTTGTAAGTACCGTTTTCTATATACTGAACGGTAAAACCCGCTATGTTGACCAACAGAAAGGTTGGTTCGAGCTTTTGAATAAACCAGCGGTAACGATCGAGATTGATACGGATCTGATCTACTCTTTGGGCAACCGGCACATTGAGCGCCTGCAAGGTCTTCGGGCCTACTGCTCCGTCCACTGCGAGCCCGTTCCGTTTCTGAAAACGTTTGACGGCCTCCTGCAGCTCATTGCTGTACAACATTGCCGATGAAGCAAATGATGTATCGACCTGCGATAATGCGACTATCTCACCGGTTATTTCAAGACGCCTCCGTAAAGCGGGCATTCTCTCATCATACTGTCCTGCAACCTTGATGGACGGGCCTTCCGGAATAGTGCTCCAGCCACCATTGGCGGCTATCTGCCGGTATTTTGCAAGCCCTTCTTTAAGACTCGTATATTTGGGGTGGTTAGGACGAAACTTCGAGAAAACGACGGAAAGGGAGTCCCCTGCAAGAGCATTGCGAAGGCCGTCTGCAAGACCGTCTCCATTTACTCCCCCTGAAAGATTCCAGTTGGAGTCGATCTTCTCGGGATCAACCTTACCGTTAAGCAAATGATAAGAAAGCTTGAACATTGCATCCGAAAGCAATAATTCATATCTGGCTTTTAAAAATGGCGACGACGGCGGATTATCATAAAAATCCCGGATTTTGGAATAATGGTAATCATCCCTCAGAAGCCCGTCGGCTTCGACTGACTCGATTACATCGAGCAATTCGGTAATCTGGGACCTCTTTACCCAAACCGGCTGTAAGTCGTTCGATCTGTAGAAATCCGCAAGAAGTGCGTTAAAGGCGACCTTCTCGCGCCCGACCTGAAGCGCAACATCCTCTTCAAGCTGCTCGATGTGACAACGAATGTTCTCCTGTATTTCAGTTGTTTTATCTGAAGTTTTCCGAACTTCTTTCTGCACGGCCTTTGAAACAGTGGTTTTTTGCGCGGATGGATCGGTTGAACTGCCGGGACTGAACGCCAGAAGAAATACCAGAATAGCTAACATAAGGACACCTCTATTAATTGTCGTGAGCAACCTGAAGACAAGGCGGACGGAGCGGAGAAACCGGAGTGTACATATGGTACATGAAGATTTTGAGCACCGCCCGACGAAGTATTCGGATTGCAGAATAAATTATAGCGGTGCCCATAAACACTAAGCAGGATTGTGAATGGCAAGATCAGAATTCAGAAGGCTTGAAAGGCCGGCATAGTTCTGGTCGCCGTTATAGATAAAGAGGCAGGACCCTCCCTTGATAAGATCGATCACCTGTCTGTACACTGAAAAAGGCAGTGCAGGACACCCCAGACTTCTTCCAAGACGGCCATGCCGTCTGATAAAATCAGAAGAAACATAGTCTGCGCCATGAATAACGATATTACGCATGAGCGCATTGTCATTGATCCCCCGCTCAAGTCCCCTCAGCCTCAGCGAATAACCATGCTTGCCCTTATAGGTTCTGTCGGTCACAAAAAAGCCTAGACTGCTTTTGAATGATCCAGGTACATTGGAAAAGGTTACCGCCCGATTCTGGCCGCTGTTTTTGCCATGCGCAACCAGTGAAGATGCCAGGAGCCGCTTCCGGTCCATATCGATAACAAACAGGCGTTTCTTGACCGAAGGCTGGTTGTAATCGATTATAGTAAGCACTTTCTGGTTTTTGAGTTCCCCTTTTTTCTTCAATGTGTAATAGCCGGTCATGGCCTTCCGGAGAACACTGTAGTCAATGTTGTTTCTGAGTTCGGGAGTACGATAGAGGGACTGAATGCTGGAGGAAAGTTCCCCTTGTGAAGGAACACATTTAGCGTTCAAAGGGGAAAAAACAAATACCATTACAAGACAGATGAGCCTTATTGCCATATGATCTTCTCCTTTTCTTCGTTTCAGTAGACTAAACGCTCGAAAAAACGAGGGTTCCCGTGGCAGCTTTATATGCTACCGGCAAGCCTGTTTATTGTGTATGCTTTCGGTTACGGAACTAAAACATTCTCAACGCAGAACAAGTCATTCCGCAAAACGACGTCTGCCATTGTAACTGCAGAAGTCCGCGATAATCAGGTATGAAACTGCACGGTCGTTCAATGTGCAGGAAATGTTAACAAAGAAGATACTATTTTTTTCTGCTTTCCAACAAAATTCTTTCAGGAACGCGGAACTTTTTACCTTCCCCGACCCCCTTTCTGTGACAATTCGTGGCCTCATGGCTATTTTCTATCGCAATTTTCATCGAACCAATAACAAAATAAATGCATTTAACTACATTGCTCATGAAACCATTCATTGCAACACAACCAAAACCTGACACCATTATGAGAAAATCAATCCCTCTCCTGTTGATTGCCCTCTTCCAACTCTCACTTCTCAGCTCCTGCCAGCAGAAACCTGACGAGAAAGCCCGGGAAGGCGTTTCATCCGACAAACCGGCTGCGCCCCTGACGGAAGGGCTGTTCAGGAAAACGTTCGAGGGAATCCTGCACATGCAGATTTCAGCTCCCGAAGGTTCTCAAAACGGTAAGCTGTATATCTCAAAAAAAGGGACTCGCTTCGAGATGGATCTGGCCGATCCTGAAACAGGCACCGTCGTCATGCAGATTGTCACTTTCACCCCATCTGACGAACCGAACCTGCTTTACACGCTTAACGAGAAAGCGAAAACGTACAGTGTCATTGACATGAACGAGCTCGAAGATACGTTCGATGCAGTGCCGGAGAAAGAACAAGAAAAACAGGATTACAAGGTTGAAAAACTCGGTACGGAAACCTTGCACGGATACAAATGTACGCATGTCCGTATTACCGACGATCATGGAGAAACCGAAATGTGGCTGACGAAAGACCTGATCAGTGCTGCTGATTTCTCCCGAATGCAGCCTGGCCGGCAAAAAGGCCCTGCGACATTCGACATACGTCTGAAAAAAGCCGGTCTTGAAGGCTTCCCACTGAAAACATGGGACAAGGAATCAAATACAACCATGGAATTTGTCAAGATCGAACGCAAAAATCTCGACAACTCTTTTTTCCAGGTTCCTGCAGGTTATACAAAAAAAGAATCCGCCTTGCAGATGATGGTTCCGCAGATTTCCGATAAAGATATGCGGCAACTTGAAAACATGAAGGAAATGATGAACGAGGAGAACATGAAAGAGATGGAGGATATGATGAACAACATGCAGAAAAAGTTCGAAGGCATGCAGATCCCCGGCCAGTAATTCTCCTGTCAGAGGACCAAAAAAGCCGTCTGCCAACAACAGACGGCTTTTTTATGGTAATCAACGCGCACAACAGCGGTATAGTGGAGCCATTATGTTGTCAACTCGCCCACCTCATGCAAACCGACAATATCCCGGTAGGCCACGCAGATAGCGCAAACGCTCAGGGGCATGGTCACCAGCAACCCGATCCCCAATGCCAATGCTCCAAGCAGATTGATCACGACAAGCACCAGAAAGAAAACAAACAGAGGAAACCAGTTTTTCGTCACGATTTGCCGGCTCGTCTCCATAGCCTGCCAGAACTCCATATGGTAATCGACAATCAACATGGAAACGAACATGTAGCTCACTAAAAGATAAATACCTGGAAGTACAAGGAGAACCATTCCTATTGTAACCAGGATGCCCATGACAAGGCTTGCAAGCAAAAGGGGCAGGAAATAATTGAAGCCTTTGAAAAAATCACCGAACCGCACCTCCTGACTTTTGAACAGCATAAAAACCACAATAATGAATCCTGCATAAAGCGGAGCGGTAACTGCACTTGCAGCAAGAGACCCTATCACATCAAGCCTCGAGAACAATCCGGTCACCAGAACAATAATCAGGGTAAATACAACAAATTCACCGGCACGGGTCTTGAAAATTTCCCAACCATCTTTGAGGTATTTCGATACATCAACCTCATAGCCTTCGTTTATCAGTTTTTCAAACGTCTTCGGGTCCACTTTTCGCCCGAAATCGAACGGCTGTGCTCCCTGTTCCATAAGCTCCTCCCTTGAGTTTTTTCTGATCGAAACATGTATTCATTAACCACAAACGCAAGATACACAGGATTTTCTTATGCGATGTTACAAACCGGCAAATCGAAAGGCACTTTCTCCCGCACTGTTTTGTTTTTTAAGAGGAAAGCAGAGCGATTCTGATGCAAGTACCGCAAGAAAATGATACGCTGTGACACCGCGGAATCAAAACAACAACACAGAATGACCATATGTTCGGCAATATCTTCAACACGTCAAGCGCACTCGATGCGACGGAAAGCATGATCGAAAAAAACTATCCCGTTCCTTTGGTTTCTGCAGAGAAACTCTCGGCAATGCTTCAAAAGGAAAAAAACATCGCGCTCTTTGATACCCGTACACGCGAAGAGTATCAAAAAAGCCATATCAGCGGAGCGGTGCTTGTGACGCCGCAAACCAAGACCGATGATTTCATCAGGGAGTATGGAGGACTGATTCGGGAAAAAACAGTTGTCTTTTATTGCTCTGTGGGCCAGAGAAGCTCCGATTTTCTTAACCGTGTCTACAAGGCATGCATGGCTGCCGGAGCAAAGGAATGCTACAATCTCAGAGGAGGAATCTTCCGCTGGTATAATGAGGGCAACCCTGTCGTCAACGGGAATGGCGAAACCGACGACATCCACGGCTACAACCCCCTCTGGGGCATGATGATCGAGAAAAGGGCAAAAAAATGAATTCAGAATTCTGAATCAAGAATTCAGAATTTGGGAACCGTTTTTTATTTGTCATCAAATTAGTAGCCGGGACTCCGGCTTGTGGATTCTGAATTCCTGCTTCTGGCTCCCTTATAACAACGGTTTCCCCCTCTCGTCGGTACGGTTTGCCTGTGTCTTGAACTTGCTGAGAAAAACCCTGACCGTTCCGTCTCCCCTGACACCTGCAACTGCACCATCCTGCCAGATACCGTTTTCCCTCGACCAGCGGCTTTCCGGGGGATCGCCCTGGTTCTGGTGAATGTTGTGCACGCCCCTGCCTCTCCGAAATGGCTCCCCGAAAACCAGGAGCTTGAAAGAGCCTTCCAGTACCCGCAGAAGATCGTCGAGAGCGTCAAGGCTTGTGCCATATTTCCAGGGCGAACACTCCTCATCGCTTCCTTCCTGCACAAGGGGATCGCCCGCTTTTTGACAGACAACCGTCGGCTGCAACTCCGGGCTTCGCAGGTAATCGAGTGCCCCTGATTCCGGCTCGGACCTGAGATAGTGCCAACCGCTTTTCAGATTGACAAGACCGTGCATGTCACTTTTTCCCAGCCCGATCATCCTCCAGTGAATACCGTCATACTGCTTCTTGCTGTCAAGATCAATGGCACAACGGTAGACGCCTTTTGGAGTATCGGCCATGATATTGCAATGATAGTACTCGTTATCGTCATGGCCGTTATCACATTCGTAACTCCGAAGGATCCCGACAAGAACACCATATCCATCGATAAGAGACATACGCTGTTTTTTCTTTTCAAGTTACCCTAATAGCACCAAATGAACAACCGGAACGGCGACTGCAAAGTCACCGGAACCGGTCATCAATCACTGCGGTGTCCGGAACGTCGCAACGGGTTCGTTGGAAGCCATTGAACAAACTATACTGATGACATCAATCCAGGAACAGATCACCCATATCTGGAACATACTTACTGCTCCCCTGCTTTCCATAGGACAAGCGGAACTGTCTTTCTGGAAAATACTCACCATCATCATCACCATTGCCATAATTGCCGGTGTAGCACGGTTTCTCAAAAGGCTTGTGTCAGGAAAACTGCTTGAACAATCCGTCCATGACGAGGGAACACGGGTAGCTCTGGGCACAATACTGCAATACCTGCTTGTTTTTTTTGGCTTTCTCATCGTTCTTCAGTCAGCAGGTATCGATCTGAGCACACTGACTGTGCTGTCAGGAACTATCGGCCTTGGTATCGGCTTCGGGCTGCAAAACATTGTGGATAATTTCTTCAGCGGACTCATCATTCTGCTTGAACGACCTGTCAAGGTAGGTGATCGTATCGAGATCGGCGCTATCAATGGTGACGTAACAAGAATCGCTATCCGATCGACAACAGTCCGCACAAACGATAACATCAATATCATCATCCCGAATTCCGAATTTGTCTCAAAACAGGTTATCAACTGGAGCCATACCGATCGTAATGTTCGTGTTGCTGTTCCTGTAGGGGTATCGTACAATTCGGACCCTGCAAAAGTCCGTGACATTCTTCTCGGGGTTGCCGACAATCACCCTGCCATTCTGGATCACCCCAAGCCTGATGTCATTTTTCTTGGATTCGGAAACAGCTCCCTTGATTTTGAACTCAGGGTCTGGACCAGGACACATATTCAGATTCCCAAAATCCTGCGAAGCGAACTCAATTACAGGATTTTTGAAGCATTCAAGGCAAACGGCATTTCCATTCCGTTCCCCCAGAGAGATCTTCATGTACGCAGCAGCGCTATTCCTCTGTGGGACAAAGAAACAGAAAAGAAGTAAAAAAACATCTTTACTGTTGGAGCGCTCAGGATAAAATCGCTGTATATGCTACATTATGTGTGTCAGGATTGCGCATTTTGCAGCCCATCCTGCCTGTTTGTAAAAACCAGATACGCCAACAAAAGGGACCGGCACGGTGTGCGACGAAGCCACGTGTTCCCCTGATGGCAACAATCCCTGTAAAGGAGCAATTCATGCATACAGATCCAATCGAACAACTGGCTATCAATACCATACGCCTTTTAGCCGTTGACATGGTGGAAAAAGCACAGTCCGGACATCCGGGAATGCCTATGGGAGCCGCCCCAATGGCATACGTGCTTTGGACAAAAATCATGAAACACAATCCCGACAACCCCGAATGGATCAATCGTGACCGTTTCGTACTGTCTGCCGGACATGGTTCGGCCCTTCTGTATGCACTGCTTCACCTTACCGGTTATGACCTCACAATGGATGACCTCAAACAGTTTCGCCAATGGGGCAGCAAAACTCCGGGACACCCCGAGTACGGTCATACTCCCGGCGTCGAAACCACAACGGGCCCCCTCGGACAGGGACTGTCCAATGCAGTAGGAATGGCAATAGCGGAACGGTACTGCGCCGAGCGCCTCAACAAACCCGGCATGGAATTGATTGATTACAATACCTATGTCATTTGCGGTGACGGTGACCTGATGGAAGGCGTGACATCGGAAGCAGCCTCGATTGCCGGACACCTCAAGCTGGGAAAACTGATCTGCCTCTATGATCACAACAGGATATCTATCGAAGGATCGACTGATCTTGCTTTTACGGAAAGTGTCCACCAGAGATTCGAGGCATATGGGTGGCATGTTGAAGATGTCGACGGTAACGATACGCAAGCCGTTGAGACCGCCATTAATGCTGCACAAAAGGTTTCAGGCAAGCCGTCAATGATCATTGCCAGCACGAATATCGGATTTGGAAGCCCCAACAAACAGGACAGTGCCGCCTCACACGGAGCACCGCTTGGTGCGGAAGAAACCACAATGGTAAGGGAAAAATTCGGATTTCCCGATGGCAGTTCTTTTCATGTTCCCGAATCGGTTACCGCTCACCTGAGCAATGTTCGCGAGAAAGGCGGCGCTTCGGAAAAATCCTGGAATGAGCTTTATACAATCTATCGTGAAAAGTATCCCGATCTGGCAGTCGAGATAGATACCATGCACGAGAACAAACTTCCGGAAGGCTGGGAAAAACTGCTGCCGGAGTTCAGTCCGGAAGAAAAGCTTGCAACGCGTAAAGCATCTTCCAAAGTACTGCATGCCGTTGTTGGCAAAATGCCGTTTCTTGTCGGCGGCTCGGCGGACCTCGCACCGTCAACCGGAACCGAAGTTAAACATGCCACCGATTTCACCTCCAGAAACTACGGTGGAGCAAATTTTCGTTTCGGCGTCAGGGAACATGCAATGGGCGCAATTATAAACGGTATGGCCCTCTCGAAAATGCTTATCCCTTATGGAGCGACCTTTCTGGTTTTCTCGGATTATATGAAACCGGCTCTACGACTCGCGGCACTCATGCAGATTCCGTCAGTTTTCATTTTCACCCATGACAGCATTGCTGTCGGGGAAGACGGCCCAACACACCAGCCTATTGAACAGCTTGTCATGTTGCGCTCGATACCAGGGCTCACCGTGCTCCGCCCGGCAGATGCGCAGGAAACCAAAGCCGCCTGGCGCATAGCTCTCGAACACAAAAAACCCACAGTCCTTGTTTTTTCAAGGCAAACGCTCCCTGTACTCGATCCTGAAACCTACCCTGTCGCCGAAGGAACACCCAAAGGCGGCTATGTCCTTTCGGAATGGAGCACTCCCTCGACCGGAGGAAACCGGCCGGTCATACTCATCGCGACCGGCTCCGAAGTTCATCTCGCCCTTGAAGCACAGGTTGCCCTCCAGGAAGAAGGAGTGCCAACCAGGATTGTCTCCATGCCTTCGAGAGAACTGTTTGAACAACAGTCCGGAACTTACCGCAATGAAGTTCTACCGCCATCGATTCGCAGACGAATCGTTATTGAAGCAGCCTCACCTTTCGGATGGGACAAGTATGCAACGGATGAAGGTATCATTCTCGGCATCGACCGCTTCGGGGCGTCGGCCCCTGGCGGCACCGTTCTGAAAGCGTTCGGTTTCAACACCGCCAATATCGTGGAAGCGGCAAAAAACCTGCAGTAGGCGCTCTGTGAATACAAACCGCAAATGCTGAAAACAGGAACCGAAAAGAACATTGCTTCTGATGCAGCCGCCTTTATAGCAGACAGGGTTTTCAGTGCCATAGAGCGCCGCGGCTTCTGTTCACTTGTTCTCGCGGGGGGGAATTCTCCCCGCATATTGTATAGTTTTCTTGCCGAAAGAATTCCTCGTACTGCCACCTCAACGCTCTCGTGGGAATCAGTTATGCTTTTCTGGGGAGATGAACGGTGCGTCCCGGAAAACCATGCTGACAGCAATTACCGAATGGCTTATGAGTCGCTGATTGCCGCTGCCGATATTCCGGAACAGAACATCTTTCCTGTGCCGCATGTCACCGGCAACTACGATGCTGCTGCACTGTGTTATGAACAAGAGTTGAAAAGCTTTTTCGAAAGACAGAAACAGGTCCTTCGAAACTCTTTTCCGGTTTTTGACGTCATCATTCTCGGGATGGGCCCGGACGGGCATACCGCTTCACTCTTTCCGGGAGACAGCATTACACTGGAAGAATCAAAACGATGGGTCATACCTGTCCATGCTCGTCAGGGTTCTCCTGCCGGCTACCGACTGAGCCTGACACTGCCGGTCATCAACAGCGCGCGCACGGTAGTGTTTTTTGTGACCGGAGAAAACAAGGAAACGATGGTTCACGAGATCACATCAGGACGCAAACCCGACCTTCCCGCAGCAATGGTCAGACCGAAACACGGTGAACTCATGTGGTTTTATGGAAAAGGGTGATGACCACTACTTCAGTTCCGGCCCCCAGGAATGTACCGGATAGGGCTCGGGTACGACATCTTTCAGTGATTCCCGGATGCTGTCGATAACACTCCAGCTGCTTTCAACCGCATCCTGGCGGATAAAGTGCATCTGGTCACCAGCCATTGCATCGAGCAGAAGGCGCTGATACGGTGTCATCTTTTCGTTTTCAAAGGACGTTTTATAATCAAATCTCATAAAAACCGGATCAGTCACCAGTTCTTTTCCGGGCCGTTTGGTACCGAACCGGATAGCAATCGTTTCTTCCGGCTGAATCTGAATGATTATCTGGTTTGCCGTGTAACTGCAACTTTCAGGAGGCCCGAAAAAGTTCTGCGGAGGACATTTGAAGGTAATAACTATTTCGGTCACACGTTCTGCAAGATTCTTGCCCGCCTTCATGGAAAAAGGCACCCCTTTCCAACGCCAACTGTCGACATACCACCGGATGGCCGCAAATGTCTCGACCGTAGAATCATCCGCTACATCCTGCTCACCCCTGTACCCTTCATACTGCCCGATAACCGCATGGTCTCTGATGTTTTCTTTTGTCAACGGCCGCAGGGAACGGAAAACTTTCCCCTTTTCATCACGAACCGCTTCCGCGCTGAGATCCACGGGAGGCTCCATTGCAATTGCCGCAAGAAGCTGCAAACCGTGATTCTGTATGATGTCACGCAGCAAACCCGACTTCTCATAGTATGCCCCTCTGGTTCTGATACCGAAATCTTCAGCGATTGTAATACTTATGTTGTCGATATACTGCCTGTTCCACAGCGGCTCGAACATACCGTTTGAAAAGCGAAACACAAGAATGTTCTGTACCGGCTCCTTGCCGAGATAATGGTCTATACGATATATCTGCTCTTCACGAAAAACTCTCCCGACTATCGCATTCAGTTCACGGGCGCTCTTGAGGTCGAAACCATAGGGCTTTTCAACAACAATTTTCCGCCACCCCTTACAGGCAACATTCCTTCCGCCAAGTCCGGCTTTTTCAAGATTGTCGATAATATGCGACGCCAAACCGGGGGGTGTAGCAAGATAAAAAAGCAGATTGCTGCAGGAGGACTCGTCTGCCACCATCTTGTCGATCTCTTCCCGCAAAACGGCATACCCTTCTGCTTCAGTCAAATCGGCACGGACATAGTGGAGGTTTTCACAGAACGCCTCCAGACCCCGGACATCCGTAATGGAACCGGGAGCATGTTCCTGAATGCTTTTGCAGGCATAAGACCTGAACCCGTTATCATCGATCTCTGAACGGGCCACCCCGATAACCCTGTATTTATCAGGAAGCTGCTTCCAGCGGGCAAGCTGAAAAAGTGACGGCAACAGCTTTCTCGAAGAGAGATCGCTCTCGGCTCCAAACAAAACAAACGTAAAATTATCCGGTTTTTGGTCCATGAGATCCTGAGCTATTTCACTTTCGGCGTAAACCCGTGCCCCCCGAATTCGTGTCGAAGTGCCGCAACCACCTTGTCTGAAAAATTATCTTTTGAACGTGAACGGTACCTCCTGAACAAAGCATCTGCAATAACAGGAATAGAAACCCCTTGTTCAAGTGCTGTTTCGACCGTCCATTTTCCTTCACCGGAATCAGCAATTTCTCCTGAAAGATACCCGAGTTCTCCGTCACGTTGAAACGCCCTGGCAACAAGGTCCATAAGCCATCCTCGTATAACCGAACCGTTTGCCCATACTCTTGCCACTTCATGATGGTCAAAAGCAAACTCGCTGTTCTCGAGAATATCGAAGCCCTCCCCAATAGCCTGCATCATCCCGTATTCAACCCCGTTATGAACCATTTTCGCAAAATGTCCCGCGCCGCTTTCCCCCATGTATCCGTAACCACCGGATACGCACATGTCTTTGAAAAGAGAAGTAAGCAATGTAAAAACTTCCGGGTCTCCACCCACCATCATACATGCTCCGTTTCTCGCCCCGTCAAGGCCACCGCTTGTACCGACATCCACAAACCTGAGCCCCTGTTCGGACAGTTCCCCGCTCCTTCTGACGGTATCGTGATAGTTGGAATTGCCGCCATCGATAATGATATCACCACGTTCAAGATGAGCTCGAAGCGCATCAAGCGTTTTGTCAACCGGTGCACCCGAAGGAACCATGAGCCAGAAAATCCTGGGGCCTGCAAGCCGTGAGACCATATCTTCAAGTGAAACGGCCGGGAAAGCACCTTTTCCGGCCAATTTCCCGACAGCCTCATCCGAGAGGTCGTATACAACCACATCATGACCGTGAGCAAGAAGGTTTTCCACCATGTTCTCACCCATTTTTCCGAGCCCGACAAAGCCAAGCTTCATACGCTACGCTCCATTGTTTTCAGTATCACCCTTTTTCATCCACCCTGCCGCCTCAATGCTTTCCTTCAAGACATAAAACTGCTTTTCAACATCTGGCAATAATCTTTCTGCCTCATGAAGGTCCTCCGACCTCGCTGCGGTTTCTATTGCTTCTGATGTTTTCGAAAGCACACTGCCACCGACAAGAAGCGCAGCTCCCTTTATAGAGTGTGCTGTCAGGTAAGCCTTTTCGGCATCACTTTCTGCGATAGCGTCTTTCAACGCGTCAATCTGCCGCGGGGTATCATCAAGAAAGTTTTCAAGAATAACCCCGGCAACATCCTTGTCCTCCTTTAATCGCTCAAGCATCTCTTCTTCCTGAAAAATAGCACTGTCATTACTCATACTGTCATCGGGATTGTTATTTTCATTCGCTTCAGCACAGGGGGATGCGAATGGTGTTCTCTCGCCGAGATATTTTTCAAGCATGAGAGTAATTTCTGATTTTCTTACCGGCTTGGCCATATAATCGTCCATTCCTGCATCAAGACATTTTTCTCGATCCCCTTTCATTGCATTTGCTGTGATCGCCACAATCGGCACCTCGGGATTTTTCACATTGTACTTTCCTTGTCTTGTGAGTCTGGTCGCTTTATACCCGTCCATTTCCGGCATCTGACAATCCATCAGTACGAGATCATAGCGAACGTTCCCCATAGCCCGGAGAGCTTCTGCACCATTTTGAACCACATCTGCGTTGAACCCCTCATTCTGAAGCATTGAGAGCAAAACCAGCTGATTCACCTGGCTGTCCTCAACCAGCAGTATCCTGAAGGCCTGCCGTTTGCTTTTCGGAATCCCGGGAGAACCACCGACCCCTGCGTTCTGGAATTCCGGCGAGTCACTCCTGCGTTTCAGTACCTCGACAACACACGCATACAACTCCTTTCCCCGAACCGGTTTCTGCAGACGTGCTTCTACATATTGCCAGGGAACCCATTGCAGATCCATGGCGGGTTCCATGGGCGTTAAAGCAACAAGAGAGCTTTCTCTGAGCAGATCCACGGTCTTTATTGTCTCGATAACATTTTTCAGCTCCCTGTCATAGCTTGATACAGCAATCAGAACGATATCCCAGGGAGCACCCTCCCCGGCTGCCTTCTGCAACTTTTTCAAGCCGGAACCACAATCAACGGCATCTTCAAAAGAACAGTTCCAGAGAGAAAAAAATATTTTAATCAGCTTTCTGGAAGCCTGACAGGAATCGATCAGAAGCACCCTGACACCCGTCAGTTGCTCGTTTTTTTCATCCGGATACTTTTCCGATATCCCCTGTTTGAATAGATCAATTGAAAACCAGAACATCGAGCCTTTGCCAGGAGTACTTCTCAGATGTATTTCGCCCCCCATTTTTTTAGCAAGCTTGTTTGAAATAGAAAGACCGAGCCCTGTCCCGCCGTATTTTCTGATGGTTGAACCGTCGGCCTGTACAAAAGGCTCGAAAATAGCCTCCATACGACCTTCATCAATACCGATTCCGGTATCGGAAACCGTAAACCGGATCCGTACATGATCCCCTGACGTCTTTTCAAGCTCTACGTTGACGAGAATCTCTCCATCATGCGTAAACTTTATGGCGTTGCTGATGAGGTTGACGAGAACCTGCTTGATTCGGCTCGGATCACCATTCAGCCGAAAGGGAATATTGTAATCGGGCAGAAACGTATAGTTGAGACCTTTCTTCCTTGCTTTGTAAGCAAACAATTCCATAATCTCTTCAAGCAGGTTCAGAAGATCAAAATCTATATGCTCGATTTCAAGCTTGTCTGCCTCTATTTTTGAAAAGTCAAGAATATCGTTTACCAGATAAAGCAGATTTTTTCCGCTGCCGTTGATCGTTTCGGCAAACTTTCTCTGCTCTGCGTCAAGCTCAGACTCAAGTAACAGCTCAGACATACCGATAACCCCGTTCATCGGTGTACGGATTTCATGACTCATGTTTGCCAGAAACACGCTTTTGGCCTGGTTAGCCGCCTCAGCTTCCGCAGCCATTCTGTTTGCACGAGAAATCGATTCCTCGAGCTTCCGGTTTGCTGTCATCAGTTCGTTTCTTGCCCGGTTGGCATCTTCAACAAGATTTATCAGCGCATCCCGCTGCTGGCGCTTGAGAATTTCCGGATCGGCATTCTTTTGAACCCTCTTTGTGCCAGAACGCTCAATCTGCTCGACGCCCTCCTTTTCTCCATCCCTGCCGACAGCGTAAATGGCTGGACTTCCGAGCTTTTCAGACAACTTGTTAACCTCTTCCTTCAGTTCGAGATTTCTTTGTTCCCTGCCAACCATGAACCGGTTGAACCGTTCAAGATCATCGAGTGAACGCTTAAGCTCCTTCTCTATTCTTTTTCTTTCAGAAATATCGGTCGATATCATCACAACGGAGGTCACGACACCATCCTGAATACAGGGACCGAACCGTGATTCGAAATCGACAAATCTGCCGTCTTCCATCTCGATTCGACTCTCCAGCTTCGCCTGTTTGCCTGTCCTGAAAACCCTCTCTATCGTCGTATGGTAAAGATCATGCTGATCTTTAACGATATGCACACAGAAATGTTCTCCAATCGTTATGCCTTCCATATGCCCCGGCATGTTCCGGTTCATATATATGATCTTGTGAGATGCATCAACAGCGACAATAGTATCGGGACTGTTCGAGAGTATGGAACTCAGGGTATTTTCACTCTTGCGAAGTGATATAAGTGTTTTGTCGAGTTTTTCTGTCGACAACTCAAGTTCATAGTTTTTGTCTTCGAGTTGCCGCCTCAAATCAGAGAGCTCGATCGACTTTCTGATCAGGTTTATATTCTGTTCTCTGAGCGCATCCTGCTTTTCGCGCAGTTCCTGCTCTATCTTTTTGCTCTCGACAGCCTGTCGCCGCAAATCATCCAGCTGCTGCTCAAGCTCCTCATAGAGAGGCTTTTCCGATTTTCTTCTATCCATAACATTCAGAAAAGATTATGCCGATCCCAGAATCCAGAGAACAACAGTTTCATTATGAAATTTGGCTTCGGCAAGTTTCTCAACCGACCTGTCAATGGGCCCGATCTCTCCATAGGTATAAAAACCGATAATCGGCACGTCATAACCCATGCACTTCCTGACAACATCAACCTCTTCAGGGGTCCTCCTGCCAAGTACCAGTTTTCTTCCTACACAGCTGAACATAACGATCAGTTCAGGCTTCGCACCCCGGAGACTCTCTATTGCCTGTTCGGCCGCTTCACGTGCACCGTTGATAATATCTCCGCGTGAACCGGACGTAAGCGTTACGGCACTTCCCACAGGGATTGAAGCCGCGAGGGTAATCGTACCTTTCTGCTTATCCACGTTCAGGCCGCAACGAAGCTGAAAATGCTTCTCACCGGAAGTCCCCGCATCTTCATCGATCAACCCGAAAGGATACTCCATACAGATTCCAGGCAGCCGCCGGGAACGTTCTTCGCCAAGAAATTCCCTGTAAAGGCCAAGAGCACTGACATTATCGAATTCTCTGACAACGTTTCCTTCAGAAGATGTGCAGTAGAAACTGTTGCCTATCGATTCAAATCCGCTTCTCACGCCTATTCCGGTTCGGAATTCCCTCTTGAAAGAAACAAGAAGACCGACAATGGC
>RRYU01003506.1_pt1 | contig 20599 bp, 17 predicted proteins | sample 2162651 | NCBI WGS metagenome assembly RRYU01 (sample SAMN10267283, study PRJNA491782) | microbial mat metagenome | isolation source: biomat in the production well | place: Japan: Minami-Kanto gas field, natural gas well KTG3 | collected 2017-06 | reverse complement strand
CCGCGATGGCGCAGGCGCTCTCCAGGGCGGTGGGCAATAACTCTGGCGGCAGGTGCGGTGCGAGTACTCCCAGCGCCCCGGCCCGTGCCTCATCAACCACGATGGTGCAGACGATCTCCAGAGCGGTGGACAATAACTCTAGTGGCAGGTGCGGTATCAATTCACTCAGCACCTCAGCCCGTTGCTCATCAACCGCGATGGTGCGGGCGATATCCAGAGCGATCGGCAGGCGATTAGACGGCAGATACCGCACCAGTGCCTGCAATGACGCGACCTGCTTATATGAATGCGGCATTTGGCGGATATGCTCCAGGGCCGCCGCTACACTCCACTTCCCTTCGGGTGTACCGACAGTGACCAACCCCACCAGCAACGCTGGCGAAAGGTTGCCGCTCAAGCTGCGGATGCTACTGGCAATCAGGGCACACCGCAACCCCAGTGCCAGATCACTGACTCCTTCGGCGCGGTTCCAAAGCAAATCCAGATCACTCAGATACCCGGCATAGCTCCCCTCAGCGGCATAGCGTGCCGTGGCCCAGGGTTGGGTGTATCGATCAGCTACTGGTACAACCTCGGTCACTACCTGGCGTGCCAGATCCCATTGTTCTGCCTGAACCACGTGGGTGATCCAGAACTGGCGCACATAGTCGGGGAAGGGTTGGCTCCGGTCGGTGTACCACGCTTGACCATAGTCGTTGAACCACTGCTGTACTGCCTCGCGTTCGCGGCGTGACAGGATCTGCTCCAGGAATAACTCGCGCAGGCGGGGGTGGCTGAAGACGTAGCCCTGGTCTGATGTTCCAGCGCCAATAATAAATCGGGCGACCTGTTTCGCCGCACGGTTCAACGTCGCTCGGCGGCGGAAAGTCACCGTATTAAGGCACTCAATGTCATCACTGCTCAACGGCCCCAACGCCACCGCACAGAGACTCAACAGCGCATAGATCGCATCAGCTTCATCGCTGTGACGCTCCAGTTCGTCCAGCCAGTCCCGCACATAGGCTTCCAACCCCGGTGGCATACTGATCAGCTTCCCTGGCATTAGCAACTCATTTTGCAATGCCTCAATCAGGAAGCGAATCGTCAGCGGGTCGCCCTCACTGACACGCCCAATCTCCGCCAGCAGGTCAACATCCGTCGCCAGTACATCCAGCGGGTTGCCCATGCGCCGCAGGATATCGCTGACCGCCTCGCGGCGCAATCCCTCCAGCTCCAGGTCGCAGGTCTGCCCCACCTGCCAGCCGAGTTGCTCCAGCCAGTCGGCCCGGCTGGTATGCGCCATCTGCCGGGCGGAGGCGACGATGCGCACATGCGGCCCCGGCTCGCGGGGGAAGAGGTCACGCTTGACCGTCCACCCCACTGCCTCATCCATCCCGTCAAGCACGAGCAGCAGCCGTTTGCCGTCCGCCGGCGTGCGTCGCAGGTAATCGGCCATTAGGGGCCGTAACTGGTCGGGAGTCTGATTGTAAGTCTGGAGCGTGTCCCGTTCCCCGTGGAAGTCAGCCAGCGCCGTCGCCAGTGCGCCCAGTGTCATCTCAGCACTGGCGGTCTGGTAGCGCAGGCTGATGGGAGCGAAGATGACATGCCACTCGCCGCGCTGTTGTACCTGCGCAATCCAGTGGATAAGCAGGGCGGTTTTGCCCCGCCCGGTGGGGGCAATCAGCAACGCGCAGGGACGAGCATCTTCATCAAGGAAAGCATCAAGAGTCGCCAGTTCTGCATCACGCCCGCCGAAGACCGCTTGGTAGTCTTCAACCATGCGCAGAACAGCAGTACGGTAGGGGGGCGGGGTGGGCTGCACGACTTGGGTGAAGGTCTGGTGGATCGTGATCGACCCATAGATCTGAGCCTGATCGCCGACAAACACCCCCTGCCGTTTGTCCAGATCGCGTCCGGCATAGTCCCCGCCACCAGTATCGATGTTCCGCTGGTCGCCCGCAACCTGATGAACCTGGCTGATGGTTGACCCGCCATCAGCCGTAATCGCCTGGTGAACCGAGGATAGGGCAGGCGGCATTGGAGCGGGGGGGCCAGGATCGGGAGCACATATTGGTCCACCAGTTTCCCGTGCCAGCGCGTTGATCTGCGCGATAATTGTGGCGCGTTCGGCCCGGTGGGCTTCGGTATCGCCATACTGTCGGGTACGGGCAATATTCTCCAACAACCGTTGCTGGTAGATGAGCGCCTCGGCAAAGCGGGGATGTTTCGTGCCCAGATAGTCCAGCAGCCGCTGCATGCTGGTTTCGTAGACGGTGACGGGATCGGTCGTTGGCATCCATGCACCTGCAATGGTGCCATGCTGCTTGCACCGCCTTGCCAGGGTATAGCCGGGGTGCTACAATAGCAGCACAGCGTTCAAATGAATATCAAGCCACGTGACCCACTCCTATGCCTGGCCGGGCTGAGTGGGTTTTCGTGTTGGTGATAAGTATAGCATAGTGGATGCCTTTACACGTTGGAATGTTTCCCCTTTCCCCCTTGGCGCACATGACCTGCTTCGGCGGGGCAGGATGTTCCGGCAGCGAACTTTATTCTCCTTTCTCCCCTCCCTCATCATCAATCTCTGGCTGTTCCAGGGTCGCCTCCAATTCCTCAATCGTTGGCAGGTTGCCCTTGAGGTGATCCGGCAGCGCCTGGGTGATCTGGTACGCCGCCACGCCAATGGGCTTGCGCATATCGCGCAGAGTATACTCAACCACAATTCGATTGCGGCTCTTGCACAGAATCAGACCAATGCTCGGCTGATCATCAGTATGGCGAGCCAGGTCGTCGATGGCCAAGATGTAAAAATTCATCTTGCCCGCATCCTCGGGCTTAAAATCACCACCTGGAGTCATTCCCGTCTTTTGGGATTCCGTTCCTGGCGCATCCGCTGACGGACGTCGTCCGCCGTTTCAGGAATGGGTGGCAGTATGCGGTACATGGCTTCCTCCTGGGCTGGATGGTCTTAGGAGTACTGTACCACAACCTTGCGTATTCTCTTCTATCGTTTGATAGTGATACCCATTTATCCTGATCATACGGCTCTGGTAATGTTCCGTTTTGTTATCCTGCGTCACGTTTCCTTGTACGATACGCATGCATTTTTGCTGCATTGCATTATCCGTGCGGCGCTTTGGCCGTGCCATTAGTCAATCTCCGCATCTCTCGCAGCAATGTCCGCCACGTCTTCATCTTCCTGTTGCTGGCGTCGTCGTCGCAGTGTATCGTCTACACGTTTCTGGTTTGCCAGCCACGGCGCTACCGTTTTGAGTGGTTTGGTGTCTGGTGTCTGGCCAGATGCCGGTTGTGCCGATTGACACGCTGGTGCCACTGGTACCGGTTGCGCTGGCATCTGGTCATCTGCTGATTGTGCTGGCGCTGGTTCAGGTGGCGTCTGGACAGGTGACGGTTGCGCTGGCTCTCGCAGTGCATAGCGCAAGCCTGCTTGCACCCATCCGCGCACATCGCCGCCATCTTTGAGCAACTGCGCCGGATCTGCGTATGGTGTGCGCCATGTTGTGCAATTAGGGAAAGCGTGACGCCAGTACGCCATCGCCTTTGTGCCAGGTTCATCACGATCATACGAGAGTAACAATGGTTTGGCGCGTGCAAGCTGGTGTATCCATCGCATCATGCGCCCGCCTGATGTGCCAGACGCGACAGGCGACACATGATCCCGTGCTGCCTGGTGAATAGCCATGGCATCAAAATACCCTTCAACCAGGATTGCAGGCTTGCCATACTGGATACTATCCGCGTTGTACAACGGATTAGACGGTATGCCATCATCGTCATTGCGTGAGGCAACGGTGTGATACTTATACGTATCACCGGGTTGTGTTGGCCGTCGTATCGCTACTTTCCAGAGCAGATTGCTGATGTAGACAGGTATGACAATGCCTCGTGGGAGATAGATAGGACTCTCACGGTCAATACCCAGTTCAACGGCGGGTATCCACTGATCTCTATCGTTATATCCCAGCACAAAATGACTGATGGTTGTATCGTTCAATCCGCGTTTGTGCAGGTACGCAAGCGGTTTGTCATTTTTACCATACAATCTGGCAAAACTGGCTTCAATACACTCATGCATCCGGTTCTGCCATGTCTGGCAGGGTGGTTCGCATGATTCAGGGACATACGGTTGACGTTCTACGGGCGTATAGGTGCCAGTATCCACACCGAGAAGAGCGCATGCCTCACGAAAGCCGATACCATCACGTTCGCGTATGTAGGTAATGGCATCACCAGACACTTCGCATTGACGGCACGTAAAGCGCCCCCTTCCAGATGGATGATCAGGCCAGACAATGAACCGATCTGTTCCACCGCAAAAAGGACATGGCCCATGCCATTCCCCGCCTTTCGTCCTGGCAACACGCTTCATGCGGTGTGGTATCAGGCGTAACAAGTCTATATGAGAAAGATGTATCGTGTCGGTCATGGGTGTATCTTTCCAACCGTAGAACGATAGAAGCATAGAACCGTAGACGGTCGTCCATTCTTCTACGGTTGCTACACAACCGTAGAACGATAGAACCATAGACGACGGTACATGTTTCTCTTGTTACCAGACAACCGTAGAACATTTTCATGCGTTCTACGGTTCTACGGTTCTACGGTTCTACGGTTGTCTCCTCCTCGTGTATGAGCGTATACCGTTTTGATTTGGCCGTCCTGGTTGCGTGTACCGCGCCAGAACGCGCTAAACCGTCAAGACAGGTTTCAATTTCAATCACACTTACCGACTTCAGGTATCTCCCGATTTCTACGGCTGTCGGGTTTTTCAGTTTACGCACATGGCGTAACACGTCATCTTCTACCGTTCGCTGGTGTGATGGTTCATTGGTGTGCATCTGGCTGACAAGGTTATGCACGTTTTCGCGCCATCGCTCGGTGATGCCCTGCGCTTTTGCCCAGTGCTTCATGTCGATATGCCCATCGTTTTCAAGACTTGCAAACAGGGTTGCAATACGCAGTGCCTTCTCTGCGAACCGGGCATAGTTGCCGTCAAGGTCTTGATTCTCATTCTCCGCAGCTATGTCCAGGAGTGCATCGTGGTACACATAAAAGGCGTCGATCACGTCATCTGCGGTCGTACAGTCCTGCCCGGTCGCGGGAGTGATATGCAGTGTGTACCGTCCTGTCCCCGTGCCGTCATTATTTGTGATCTCATCTATCTGCACATCTGGCACACCAAGCCGATCATGCCACTGACGCAACGGCACAAGGATGTCTAATGGGATGCTGTTTGTTGCCGTGGGGAATCGCCCTTTTGCTCTCGGCATCGTGGCAGGCGGGGTCACAAAGGCAAACCTGGCAAAAAAGCCATCGTTCCATAATGCCCCACCCGAACGGGCATATGGCCGTATATCAGCAGGCGTCAAACTTGCCAGAAGTGCCAGATAGGGCTGTTGTATCGTGTTTTTCCCCCGCTGGATTGTTTCGTAACTGTAGGCGTGGGGACAATCGTCAAACTTGCGGAGTAATCCGCGAAAATCAGCCATCGTTCCGCCATCACGCATCATGCCGCTGAGTTTCATGCCAAACTCATCAAAGAACCATCCCCGTTGGGCGGCAAAGGTCAGCCGTACCCGCACCTGTTCGCGCTCGTCAGACGACAGATCCGCCCAGTTGCCCGGTACGTCTGCCGACAAGGCTTTGATAAATGCCTGGGGTGTGGCATCGTCGGGGGAAAGAAGATGGGATAATCCAACAGCGTCTAAAACCGATACGGCGATACGGGCCGTTGTCGACTTCGCTGCGACGCTGGTACGTGCGCACAGGGCGATGTAGAGGTTGGTATACCGGGCATCCGTGCCGATTTTGCCATACCTGAGTCGGACACGTCTGGCAGCAATGACGGATAACAGCCAAAGACCTATCGCCTCATGAAACCCATCGTATGAACGGGGAGACCATGTACGGCTGAACGCGACATAGGTATCTAACCATGGACACGCATCTGTGGGTATATCGTCGGGGAGACATGCGTCTATCGGTAATGCAGGGCAGGTGGGGACTAGCTCTTGTCTTACTGGCTCTCGCTCTGGTATGTCTATGTTACACAGATCATAGACATCAGGGTATGCCCTCGTCAGTGCGTTAAATGTCCTGATGGCATGATCGGTACCGCCTTCGTGATAGGCATCGTAGAGCGTCTGCACCATGTCCTGAAACGCACCACACGATTCAGGCAGAATCCCATTGGGAGGTTGTTTATCACTGATGAGACGCTGCACAGCGCGTGCAGCATTGATGGTTGATTCGTCCATGAACCCTAGTTTCTAGCCACACTGTACGGTGGGCTGTCGAATCTCATAGCCCTGATGGCTGCGGCCTCTCGAAAAGAAGCAGCTATCAGGGTCTTGGTGTGCTGTCCCATGACCCTCGGATACGGCGAACACAGGTCGTTCTTCTGATGGTACATCATCGTCCGTTCCTCGTGTGTCATACGGAAAGCACGGTCGTCCTCTCGTGGTTTGAGGTGACAGGTGTATTCGCTCGTTCTTGTCGTCCAGTGCTTTTTTTCCTATCTCGTGGTATGGCACTGGATACCCGTGCATGATCTCCGATCCAGGTACCCAGTGCCGGGTCGGTTCTACACCTCGATTGTTTCATCCTCGCGGGAGACGTTCGGGTCTTTCTGCGCACATGGGCCAGCAGCAATCAGCCAGGCACATCGTTGTCGGCGGTGGTCGTTTTTCGCATCAGCCCACGGCGTGATCCGCTGCTTTGTTGGCATCTCAGGCCGCCTTTCCGGTCAGGCGGGTCATCTTGGAGCCATACGCGTCGATGGCGCAATCTGCATCCTGTGGCGTCGCAAAGTAACCGAGGGGTTCGCCGCCAATGCCGATTGCTTCCCAATCACCGGTCACGTGGTCAAACCGTTTGTGGGCTGATTGAAGGGGGTGTTGTTCCTGAAAAATTCGGCGGATACTCGTGGTATCATCCATCGTGTGTACCATTGAGATAGCTCCTCTCTGGTGTGCTGGCCCGTCTTCCTGTTCCAGCAGGGAGGCGGGTTTTTCGTGTGTCGTGTGAGCGCAGTATAACATCTATGTTTAGATATGTCAATATTCTGACATAAAGATACACGTATATGTCTCTATATTGACATATCGTTCTTTTCGTGTATCATAAAATGGTGCGTGTTTTCGAGCGTATGGAGTGTGAGATGATACGAAACAAAACCAATGAAGTTTTGAAGGAACGGGGGGAAACCACGTACACGCTGTATCAGAAGATAGAACAGGTGTGTAATGATATGGGTGAATCTATGCCCAGTTACAACACGGTTCTAGCGTTTGTGCGCAACAATTCGCAGACGGTCAACAAGCGCGTATGGTGGTTGGTCGCACAGGCGCTGCAAATCAGCCCGGAAAAACTGTTTGATTTCAGCGATTGGCAAACCCCATACCTTGCAGCAGCTTGACACAGCACAAGGTATGGGGCTGAAAGCGAACCGTTCCATATGCCATCAACATATGAAACAGTTCATCATGGAGTATATCAGATGAATGAAACGAATCTACAGCCTCTTTCTGGTCGGCATTCTCTTGCCGATAGCCAGTCTGCCGACACGAACGACCCTGATGACGGTCTGGCACTCGCCAGACGTGCAACACACCGTGGATCTCTGGACCGATCGCAGCCGTGTGGCCCTGGTAGCCCTCGCCAGACAGACCAGACAGGTCTCTGAGATGTCCAGATCGTCCATGACCATTACCGTGAACGGCACACCTGTCCCCGTTCCAACGGCACGACCAGACGCCCCTGTTCAACCGGGTGCGTCTGTCGCCCTGGACACAGCGAACGATCTCAGCCTGCACCATGGCCAGAGTGTGGATGCCGCGTCCATCGATGCCATACTCGCCGAGATGCAGAGTCCTGCTGCGGGCACGGGTGTCTCCTGGCTACAGGCGGGCCAGCGTACCGGCATTGATGCCGCGTATGTGCTGGCGATGTTCATCCTGGAATCGCGTGCGGGCACCGATCCAGCCTGGGCCGGACACACGCCAGATGGCGGAACCACGCATAACATTGGCAATATTATCTGTGCGGGCTATGCGACGTGCTTCAACGGGTATCGGGACTATCCCGACTGGCACACCGGCATCGCTGCCAGTTTTGATCTGTTGGCCGACTACCGCGACACCCAGGGCAAACGCACCATCGGTGAGGCGATTTACACCTGGGCACCGCCACGTGAGAATAACACCGCTGCCTATGTGACCGAGGTGGAACGCCTGGTCGCTGGTTGGCGCTCGATCCAGGCTGCGCCACAGACGACTGAACCAGGATTGATTGACCCGACGCCGACGCATACCCATCCTGTCACCGACGACATGCGTGTCACGGCGACTTTTTCCCTGGTCAACTGCGCCTACTGGGCAGCTCAACCAGGATGCCAGCACTACGGAACGGATTACGCGCTGAGGGATGGGCAGCCGGTCTATGCGCCCGTTGCCGGGACGTTCATCACGTCTGGCGCCTATCCCGAAGGCGATCCCCTCCGCCGAACCGGGGCATACCTGATCTACCTGACGGACGATGATCACGAATTCTACGCGGGCCATATGAAAAACGTGCCAGCGTTTCAGCCTGGCCAACGGATGCATGCTGGTGCGGTTATCGGGTACGGGAGAGGTGATCTCGCGCATACGCACATTCAAGTGATCACACCAGATGGCACGCTGACTGATTTTGAATCCTATTATCACACAAGGACACCCTGATGTCTCCACAACCACATGGCGACCTGAATGTATTGCACGCATTCTGGTACACGATTGATATCTCGGACAATATCCACAAAACCACACAGGCGATTGCCGAGGTTGAGAACGGCATTCCCTCCCTGATTCATGCGCTCTGTTTTGCGCTCCCGGCGACACTGGGGTTTGGCCTGCTGGCATGGCATTTCGATGTCGCAGCCTCCTGGACAGCCATGGCAGGCTTGCGCGAGACGATGAATCCGACCATTACCGGCATTCGCGCCCTGGTGTCCTATTCGTTCTACCTGCTGGCTGTCTTGACCTATATGCCCACCATCATGGAGATGTTCGGCGCACGGTTTGCCCGGTTCAATGTCTTCTGGATGCAGGTTGCGGTGATTGGGCTGTGTACCTTTGATCTGTTCACTGACCTTCCACGAGTGATTGACTTTATGTCGCAGCACAAAGGCTTCTTCTTGAGTGCTGGCCCGGTCATTGGGTATCTGTCCTACGTGAGTGTGTTTGCGATCTGGTGGTTCTTCGCCAGCTACGGGTTTGAATTGCTGTGTATCATCTGCGCATGGGCGTTCATTGGCTTTAGTCTCAAGGCCATGAGTGGGCCGCGCCGGTAGGAAGGAGCGAGACGATGCGCACCTATGCACTGGGCAACCTGGAACTGGTGGTGCTTGTCGGTGGGACAGTCATATGTGCGGCATCCGTGCCAGCCGCCTTGCCCGTGTGGGGGATGGCCTTTGCCGCACATTATCTGATCCGGCGCACGACGGACATCGATCAGACTATCAAGCGGTTCATCCCGACCCATCTGCCAACTCTGCTCCCGCCGCCTGATGAGACGCCGCAATCGCAGGATGTCATGGATGATTGGTTGGCAGTCCCAGCACCAACGACCCAGGGGGAAACGATGGCAGACGCCGTGAAACGTCTGCCGACCCTGATTCACCTGCGCGAGATGCGGCCACTCCCCCAGAGTCCCACGGCGCTGCCGCTCGGTGTGGACAGCACCGGCGCACACCGCTGGATTGATATACAGGCTGACGCACTGCACATCGGGTTGTATGGGCAGACCAATGCCGGGAAAGATACGCTGTTGCGCTGCTGGTTCATCCTGCTGGTAAAACGAAACGCACCAGATCGGGTGCAATTCATGTTCCTGGATGCCAAAGGTGACTGGTTAACCAGCAATCTCGCACACCTGGCGCATATGTGGATGCCACCGGCTGGTGGGTATGGCAAAACCGGCGATCAGGCCATCCTCACCGCCATTGAAGCGGTCGACCGTGAGGCCGAACGGCGACAACAAGAGATCACGGCTGCCGGGTGTCGCACACGGGAACAGTACGAACGCACGACCGGACAGACCATGCCTGTGCTGATTGTGGTGTTCACCGATGTCATGTCGAGCATCGCTGGACAGGCCGAACGACTCCTGGAATCACTGGTCAGCAAAGCGCGTGCCCTGGGTATCCGCGTGTTTGTTTCCATGCAAACGCCCTCCGGTAAATCCCAACGCTGGCGGATGAACCTGAGTGTGGTGCTGGCTGGCAATGTGCAAGATCGCTCACAGGATGCGCCCGCCATGGGATTGCCGGAAAAGGCCTTGACGTATCGTCCCAGCCAGCTGCCACCGTCACGAAAAATGCCGGGGGTGTTTGTGGTGCGCTCGGACGATCTGGCCCTGGTCAAAGCGCCGTTCTTATCGGATGACCAGTTTGATACGCTGGTAGCCACCTTGCCCCACCGGGAGGATACGTCGCTTCTGGCGGGATTGTTGGGCATTCACGATGACGGACACACCGAGGGACACCGCGATGAACCAGACGGACACGCGGTACATGTACCTGACCAAGATACCGCGTGTCTACGGGATGTACGCGATGGTACGTCTGTCCGTGACCCGCCGGGGCCTGCTGAAATACTAGCCATGATCGCCCTGCTCCAGCAGGGTACAAGTGTCTCGGTTGCGGCAAAGAAATATCGCAAGATGGCCGGCCTTCCCTACGACGCAGACGACTACCACGCACACAAGGCACGGGTCGAACAGGTCAAACAGATGCTGGCACACATGAACCACTCACCTGATGACGATATGGATGCACCGACCAATACGGATGATGATATCCCGCCACCGTTCCGCACAGGGGTGTGACGATGAGGAGACTGCTCCAGATCATCCTGCTGGCCCTGGTGATCGGCTGGCTCCTGGCACTCATGGGCGTTGAACCCATGACGAGCGTGTATCGAGACCATGGTATCCCCTCAACGATAGCTGAGGTGGTGACAGGGGCGAGTTCGGGCTGGCGCTGGCTGCTCACGTTCTTCGATCAGCATCCGGTTGTTGGCCTGGTGGTGCTTCCAGGGGTCGCACTGGGTGTCCTGGTGTGGCGGTAGGGGCCGGGGGGCGTCGCTGGAACGTGGATTTCATAGAGACCTGCGCCCCAGGGCAGAGACCATCGCCGCGAGAGCGTGCCGGTCATCCGGGTCGAGGAGCGTGCGCTGGAACACCAGCGTACGCTGAATGCGCCGCTGCTCCAACATGTGTTGCCACCAGCCCGCAGGACAGCCCATATTGTATGAAGCGGCCGATCAGCAGATTGACTGAGATGTTTCTGATCTTCCAGGAGAAGCAGGGCATTCAGGGCGGGGCAATCAGCCGGGATCAGCACTCCAATCGCCCCATGCTGGACGGACGATTGCAGCATACCACATGTCAGTGCTGCCGCATTCTGGCTCATCGTATTCTGGTGACATACGTCAGCCACCCGCTCGGCGCGTGCCTGCTCGCGGCACAAGGCCACGGTGCCGGAGCAAGGCAACGCGGCGTGTTTCAGATCCCCTGCTGGTTTTGGAGAAGGTATCCTGCAACACATCACGCACGCCAGGCAGTATCTCCGCCAGAGCGGGCCGGATGCGTTTCCCGGTTGCGGAATCAGGCCGATCAAAAAAGCCCCTGCGCCAGCAGGTACGGCCAATCGTTTCTTCCACCCGTGACATAAAATGAAGTTCCTGCGCCAGCGGGTAGAGGTAGTTGGTATGCCAGTCGCGTACACCGGCATAGTACGCGGTGCGATCTGGCGGGTCGTGCTGTAATGCCGCAGCGCGTGTAATGGTCTGCTCAAATTCAGAAAACCAAGTCTGAAGGTCTGGGGACACCTGTCCATTCTCGACTGCCTGGCGACACGGGTGATCGGCAGGCAGCCAACGTGTCAGATATGCCTGCACGATACATTGCCGCTGTTGAATAAGCTGTTGGTCTGTAGGAAGTAATCCTGCAACAAGCGAATGTACGTGTACAACCATACGCCACCTCACTGTAGGACGCATGTGCGAAATTATAGCACAAGTACCAGACACGTTCAATGGTAGGAGTGTCGTCTATTAGGATATCTGTTCTTCCTTGCTGCTTCTATGAACTACCCATCTCTGGGGTTACAAGTTCACTATCTACTATCATTAATCGTGGTTGTCTCAATGCAAACTACCTGCCATCAGCATTGCAGAATAGTAGTACTTGGCGGCGGACATAATCCCTGGATGTGTTACGGTATTGAGCCTTAGTCAAGTTAGTAAGAAGATGACATCTGATTTCAATGCGATTATCCTATTTTGCCTCTTGACATACGCAATTGCCCGTGATATATTGCGAACATTCAATCTGTAACCAAAATTAGTAACAGGTTACAAGGTAATCATTTTCGAGACAACCTAGTGGTTATTGACATTAAATGACCAAGTGGATGATTATTCAGATTGCGCCTTCCTATAACATCAGGAGGTATTTATGAGCGACCTGTCGTCCTACAGCTATGATTTTGAAAGCGATGGGGAAGGGCAGATTGAAAACCTGCCCACTGGTCTTATACACGCCCCATCGAATAAAGAAGGTACAGGCAACGGTTCTTCACAGGGGCAGAACGAACCACAGAAAATTGGAACCATTATATGTCTGCCTGACAATGAATCGCCCAGCTTCTTGCAGATGCATGCGCGCCTGACTGCTGGTGTCGATAGCTTACGCCCTGGCGCATGGGTTGGTATTGCAGCCATTGATCGGAATAATAAGCCGCGCTACATTCTTGGGCGTATTGTGAATACCTGGGAACACAACCCACACGAAGACCCACAAGGTTCACTAGTTGGGGAGGTATTACCCTTCCAGACGGTCTATGCGCCGGAAGGTGAATCAACAGTTATTTATCGCCTCTCTGAGATTGAGCCCATGGAAGAAGCAGTCCTTGACGCACAGGGGAATATTTCCGAAATGGTTGAAGTCAGCACACTGCCTCGTGCAGGCGCACCAGTATTTCTTGCTGATGAACAGCTTGTAACCGCCGCGCTTGGTCTATGTGACAACCCAGACGAAGGATTGGAGGTGGGTACACTTCGGGGCGTTAGTGATCCCCCTATTCGTGCTATGCTTAAGCGCTCCGTTATCCAACGTCATATTTTTATCTGTGGTGGCATTGGTGCTGGTAAAAGCCACACACGTGGTGTTCTGGCTGAGGAACTACAGGCTCTGGGTGTGCCACAAATCAACATCGATGTAAATGGTGAACTCGTCGAGGCAACAGAGGAGTTGGGTGGTCAAAACTTGCGGGCCGGCGAAGACGGTTTCACGCTGCCGCTTAGTTCGCTGACCGCAGATGATGTACTCGATGCAATCCCCGGCCTGAATAAATCTACGAATTATACAGCACTGATCGAATACGCTCATGAAGCGTTGCTTAAAGAACGCACGTTGCAGAAGGGTGAGCATTTTGGTGTCAGCGATTTAATCACAAAAATTAAGGAAGTTGCCCCTACACTGGATATGGAAAAGGCACAAACCCTTAAGCCTGCCATACAACGCGCACGGAGTTTGGAAAATATTCCATATATTGGTGATCCATTTCCCTGGGCAAAACACATCAAACCAGGAGCTATCATTAATATAGATTGCCGTGGCTTGCTGGTATCTGATCTACGTTTGATTGTTGCTTCCATTGCACGTGACCTTCAACGTCTTGCACGCAAGCCCAACAATATGTTTGTCGCGTTTAGCATCGATGAGTTTCACCTTGTTGCCCCAAACGACGACAGGTCGGTGACAACCCAGGTTCTACGTGAAATTGCCCGTATCGGACGTCACTATAAAATTGGTCTAATCCTGACTACGCAATCTCCCCAGGACGTTGACCGTTCGATTCTGAAACGTTTGCTGACCCGATTTCTGCATTCCATTGAACCTGACCAACTCGATGCACTGCGAGGTGTTTTCTCTGACGCTTCCAATACACTCATTAAGGCTCTGCCGAAATTGCCACGAGGTACATGCGTAGTGACAGGGGCATTTGAAACGATCCGCCACGCGGCAGTTGTCGATATTCGGCAGAGACAAACAACTCACGGCGGACATACACCCGATATCTGGAGCGATTTTGCTCAGCAGGGTTGGACTGGCAAGCACAAGCACACCCCACAGGAGATTCAGCCCAATGAGTAGCGCAGCTATGGGGAAGCCTGATGTACATAAACGCGAAGTCGCTATTATCAATTACCTGCGCCAACAGGAGCAGCATGGAGCAACTGCTCGTACTATTTTCGAGGAAGTAAGCAAACAAATTGGTGATACCATCAGTCGGCCCGCCTACTATAAATTGCTGAATCGTCTGGTTGTGGCTGGTAAAATCGACGTGGTTGATGACGGCAGCGTGCAACGTTACATCGTGTCTCCGCAAATACATGAAACTAATCGCCTCACGCTTGATGATGTTTTCGAGATGCTGCCGTTTGTGGAAAGCTCTGAGGCTTTAGCCAGAGCTGTTGAAGCCCAGCAGTACTATGTAGAACATCAACGTACAACATTATTGCAAACTGCTCAGGCACTTACGACAGAAAATGCTATCAATCTCTTTTTTTTGTGGATTAAAGACTTGATAGATGGTTTAGACGCTGACTTGAACGTCTATCAACATCGTGAACCCGATGGACAGCTTGTGTTTGCTGATAACAGTCTTGAGGGACGCATCCGGGCGCAATGTGAGCGGTTACGCAATATTTTATACCGCTATCTAAGTATTCCGCACGAAGCCGTTGATTTGCCTACCTGGGAGGGAATGCGGGGATTGCGACAAACTGGAAAATTTGCACGAGACCTGGAAAAACTTAAAGAGGTTTTACACTTACGGGTGTTTGGAGTTGGTGAGCAGAAGACGGTGCTTGGGCTTGTCACCGTTCCCCGTCCCCGGATAACATCTGCCAAAAACGACTTATTAATTTCTGGGAGCGATGGCAGCTTTCATGCCGGGACTCTGGGCCTTCGCACTGCCCAGGGCTATATCGAAGATGAGTCCTCTATCGTGACCTTTAACAACAGTGTTGCATTCATTCGCTCGTCAGAGCGGCTCAAGCTCCATCGCGGTGATAAACAGTTTGTCTATTCAGCGCCACTCACACGCCAGACAATGGACGATCCTACTTACAAAGGCATGGTGCTGGTGCCATTTATGTTCCCGATGCTCACCGAATCGGAATATGAACACATGACACGAACTGCTACGGATGTGGTACAAATGCGTGTAGACGATGAGCTTACTAATGGCACGGCTCGTGATATTGCCACTGGCGAAGAAATTCCAAGGCCACGGGTGCATATTCGAGATGGCACCATTACCCCGCAGGAACGTGGATTCAATCACTATATTTTGATGAATCCGTATGGAGAAATCACACGAGAGGGTATTCGGCGTAGTCGTAATATTCTTCAGCGCATCGTCACTGCTCGGAAGGCTCCACAAGTGTATGCTGGCGCAGTAAAGGCGACGCAGATCCGTCTCTTTTCTCATCTCATCAACTGGTATATAACAAGGGGATCGTACTTGACACAGGGCCAGGCTATCGATCCTACCTGGGATATGTCGCGTGCTGACTATATTGCTGATACCAAAGCGATGACTATTCTTTTATCAACGCTGGAGCCACCCAGGGAACTGGATGGGTTCTGGTCATCATGTATCATCATTCGTCAGTTTTCATCTCTGAGCGATTTCTATGATACACGCTTGCCGAATGGTGAAGGTTGGCTCGAATTCTTGCAACAGAAACGGCAGCGTGCGCTTGAAGATTATGAGCAGTATCCAGGTGTGCTGCCGTACCACGCGCTTCTCAGCGAGGATGAGCTTTACGAAGACTCTTACCTCTATATGCTCGAAACCGCAGACTATGCTTCATTTTATATAGGGCATACAGGCGGCGAACCTGCACCTCAGATCCCCCGGTATGAGTTTCTCTGTTCACTGCGTGATAAACAAACCAGCGAACAAGCGGAGCAAATAGTACGCTATAATCACGAACAACTCATAACTGCGCTCCTAGTCTGTGAGTTTTCACTTGACCGTGATCACAACTTTCTCTCCAAGCTCAACTTAGTGAAAATTATTCCTTCCGTAGTGTATCGGGCACACGAGTTCGCCAAACATGTAGGTAAAAAATTAGAAGGTGAATTCAAATCCATTGTAGTTGCCCGTCTTGCAGAGCGACGCCAGCAACGGATTGATGCAGGCGACGTCGACATCAACCCGGTCGGAGTGGTTGACTATTTAAAGAGATTCACGATGGCACGGAAATACCTGCCATCACCAGAACACAGCCAGGATGATGAAAATCGCTAGACAGTCACCACCGAACCCAATTCACTGGCGATATGCAGCCCTAAAGCGGTGGCAAGAGGAAGCGGCACTGCGTTGCCTACAAGCTGCATCTGGTCGGCAAGCGTGCCTTCAAAAATGAAGTCATCGCGGAAGCCTTGCAATCGTGCTGCTTCACGAATGGTCAGTGTACGAGGCTCGCGGTAATGGAAGAAGCGTCCACTACCTGCATTCTGAAAGTAAGTAGTCAGGGTGCGTGCTAGACCGGCGTGATGTAGCCGACCATATGCTTGTGAATAATACTCGTTGTTGCGAGTCGGATTTCTCTCTCCAGGGATGCCACCTTCACGGAGACCATTCACCAACTCGATCATAGGCGGTTGGTGTTGTCGTGCAATACAGTTTGGGGCTTCTGTCATTTCACCCCGCAAGGAGCGTTGATAGTCAGTTTGTGCTGGTCGATCATATGCCATGAACTGGCCAAGGCTGGTTGTGGCACCCCCTAAGTCGCTGATAGCATCACCAACAGTAATCAGCGGTTGTAAATGTTCGTGAATGATGGTGCTTACTTTTGAGACTTGTCGGCGTATTTCATTGCTCAGGATCGGATCTGCACCAAAAATCTGTTCAGCGGTCTGCTCACAAAGTTCTACTCGACTTGAACTTTGTTTGAGGTGATAAGAATAGAGCCGCTGACCACGCTGACCATGGGAAGGTCGTGGAAATGTTGGGCGAATATCATATTCACGGCGATAGGCAATCAGAAACAGGCGATGGCGCGTCTGTGGTACTCCATATCGCGCTGCATTCAGGATGGCATAACTCACATGATATTGGCCTCCTAACTGGTCAAGGAGAGGCTGGAAGAGGGGATGATATAAAAGCTGTGGCACATTTTCCATAATAAGGAAGTGCGGATGGAGTTCACGAACAACACGTGCGTAGGTCAGCACAAGCTGATTAATATCATTGTCGGTTTGCTTCTTTCCCGCCAGGCTAAATCCTTGACAGGGTGGGCCACCGAGAATACCGTGAAGTGTCCGACCATCGAGTGTGCGGCAAACGGCGTCAGCTTCGAGGTTACGTATATCTATGAGTTCGTAGTGTGCCTGGGGATTATGTATCTGATATGAGCGTTGTGCAGGTTCAAATATATCGTAGAGTGCCGCTGTCTCATAGTGAGTCGTGAGTTCAAAACCCTGAGCCAGCCCCGCTGCACCAGCGAATAATTCGATGACATACATTGTCCATTTCCTTGCGGGCGAGCAATCACCACCCCCATAATACTTTTTCAAACGTATTATTTGTATATAATAGCATGAAAGTTTCATTTTGTCAAAAAAATTAAGGTAACTGTTTACAGTTGGGGGGAAACGACACACCACGGAGACATGGAGATACGGAGGATATCTCTTTCTGGTGCAACCCATGCCGTAGCCAGTTGGGTCGCACGGTGCGCTGATCATCTGGCACTCCCACGATTGTGAACACTTACTAATGAAGTAGGGTGCAGGCATATGTTGTCATGCGATGGACACTTCTGGTGGCGTGGTCGGTTGATCTGCACCGGACAAAAGTTCTACACGGTGCTGCGCTTTCTCCTGCCTGACAGCACCAACGAGGTGGAGCAGGACACGCGTGTCAGCGAATACTTGCTGCGTGGCCCGCCAGCCCAACCGCATCTCTTCCAGCCAGTGCAAGACGAGGCTCATACAGTTCAGGGATGAGTTGATTAGTACCCCATCGCTTTCAGGGCGGCGCTTAACGGGTCGCCATAGAAGATCGAGTCGATCCGTTCTAGGGTGTCGCCCGGTACTTCCAGCAGATCGCGTTTGTTCTCGATGGGAATCAGCGCACGGCGTGCGCCATTGTCCATCCCTATTTGTAGCGGTTCGATAAGCGACCGTACTTTCTTGATGTTGCCCTGGATGCTCAGGTCGCCGAGAATGAGCAGACCGGCCAGTCCTGGCTGTTTCTTTATGGCCGAGTAAATGGCGATAACCAGGCCAATGCCAGCATCGCAGGTGACCCGGTTCGTCAGCAGATCGATGGCCTCGACATGGAAATCAGTGGTGTCAATGGCCTGGGCGATGCCGATCTGTCCTTTGTTGCCCTGAATGTAGGCGAATGCCCGCTGGATTGACTCGCGCATGGCGCTGTCTATGCCGCCAGCTATTCTAAGTTTTCCACTCCCGGCAGCGCATCCCACCTCCAGACGGTAGAGGGCTGCTCTGGCCTGGTCGTCTACGGAACTGATATAGACCGAACCGGGTGCAAGCGGGTCGGTCGAAATGAGATTATGTCCACCTTCTTCGGGTACGCCGACAAAGCGTTCATCACGTGTATCGTTGTCGATGTAGGAGAAAGATGTCTGGTGATATTCAAATGAGCCGAGTTTCTTCAGTTGCTCTTTCACCCGCCGGCGTCCTTCCAGTGCCAGTTCGAGCAGTTCTGCCAGTTCGTCGCGTGTAAGCTCTCCATGGGGATAAATCAGCTTGATCAGACCAGCAGTGCTTTTGCGCACGGCTTTGGCATCGCGGGCATTCAAATGTGTCCCGAATGAGAAATACCGGTCAATCATTTCGGTAAAGTTATGACGGCGTAGGTCACGCAGTGCCTCGGCCAGATAGTCCACAACAAAGCCCTGATGGTCGGTGAAGAACTCGGTGCGCATTTTGGGGATTTCCCAGCCGGGTAGATAGTAGTGAATCCGGTCAAGGAAAGCCAGATCCTCGCGGATAACATCGGGCATGGGCAGGAAGAGATGTGATGAACGCACCATCACCTCAACGGGTTGGTTGGTATTGCCAAACAGGGCGATAGAAGCGTTGCCTGAGAGGGCTTCCTTGCCACGGGCAAATGTGCCTGATTCGCAATAGGTTTTCAGCGTTGTGACGACTTCTTTGGGCATTTTTTGCAAATCGGCTACTTCATCGAAGGCCACGGAGTCCCATAATCCGACCAGTCCCATCCGACCACTGGCCATGTTGTAAAACATGTTTGCCACGGTGGTCGGGCCGGTCAGGAGAATGACATAGGGGCTGATCTCCTGGTAAACATAGGACTTGCCTGTGCCACGCGGCCCTAGTTCCACCAGGTTATAGTTTTGTTCGCACAACGGGATAAGCCGCACGAGCAGCAAGAGTTTTTGCCGCCGGTCAAAGTGAGCTGGCTCTAACCCGATACTACGCAACAGCAGATCAATCCACTCGTCAGTGCTACACTGGCTCCGGCCAGTGCGGTATTCCTTCAGGTCAAACGATGCCAGTTGAATAGGCTTGATGTCTTCAATCCAGAACGGGCTGCGCTTGCCTTTGATGCTTTCGTCATAGTCGTGACGAATATTGACCTGTGCCCATATGCCACCCATCAAGAGCCGGTCATACTCGCGCACGTAGCGTTCCGGTACATGCACATAGCGATGCCCGAAGTTTACCAGTTCAGCCCAGTATTTGTCGTCTTCAGAGAGATAGCGCACTTTGAGCTTGTCAATAAAAGTGTGCTGTCCCTTCTCGCGCACACGTGATTGCGCCTTGTTCGATTCATCCGGGCGCACGAAGTTTTCAGCGAGGGTGGTATTCACAACGCGCAAACCAGCATCGATGGCGACGGGATCGTCAGTTGCACAATATTTCCCCAGCAGATATTCCAGCACAAAGATTGGTACATTGGCCCCCACTTTGACTTTGCGCACCAGATCTTTGCGCACTACCCGTCCGGCGAAAACTGCGCCAACTTTTTGATCAAGATCCAGCATAGGTATGCTCCTAGTTGGGGATTCAATAGGCCAGTATCGCTATAGCGATACTCTTCAATCGGGCCAGTTCAACGCCGGTTGTTGCATCTATGAGATGAATAGATGCGGTTGTCTTTTGCTCTGGTGGATTAGTGATTGTCAGGGCGACGACATCTGGTTCAATCTTGCCAGGGTCATCGGCTTGCAGGGCAAGCTGTATCTCTTTCGTTGCTTCGGCAAAGCCATATGATGCACTAACAGGCACAGAGATAACACTATTTTTGACCCGAATTTCGACCCGCACCCGTGGCGGCGACATAGCAAACATGTGCGACTGTGCCCGTTCGCCGGCAATACGCACGGAGACGAATAGGGTACTGATGGTGTGACTGCCTGGGGTGATCGACCAGGTAATGGTATCGCTGGCCAGTGCGTGATCGGGCTTTGCTGTGAGGGTGAGTATGGGAATTACAACTTCCTGCGGAGCCAGTCCACCGTGGAAGTAGGCTTTTGCGCCCCCC
>RRYU01008899.1_pt1 | contig 20609 bp, 16 predicted proteins | sample 2162651 | NCBI WGS metagenome assembly RRYU01 (sample SAMN10267283, study PRJNA491782) | microbial mat metagenome | isolation source: biomat in the production well | place: Japan: Minami-Kanto gas field, natural gas well KTG3 | collected 2017-06 | reverse complement strand
TTACAACTCGGACTAATACTGTTCCTTATCTACGTAGTCGTAACGGCCATCTCTCTACCGGGGGCAGCTGTAATGACCCTGGCAATGGGGGCAATATTCGGCCTTTTCTGGGGTACAGTCCTGGTCTCTTTTGCCTCTACTCTGGGTGCGACTCTGGCGTTTTTGATTGCAAGATTTGTTCTGCGCGACAGTGTTCAGGAGCGTTTTGGTGATAGATTAAAATCGCTTAACCAGGGTGTTGAGAAGGATGGGGCTTTCTATCTGTTTGGATTACGTTTGGTTCCGATTTTTCCATTTTTCGTCATCAACTTGTTAATGGGCCTGACACCGATCCGTACCTGGACCTTTGCCTGGGTAAGCCAGGTTGGAATGCTTATCGGGACGATTGTCTATGTAAATGCCGGTACTCAATTGGCCCAGATTGATTCGCTTTCTGCAATCCTATCTCCCGGATTGTTGTTCTCATTTGTTCTGTTGGGACTATTTCCGTTGATTGCTAAAAAGATATTGGGTGCTATCAAGGCGCGCCGCGCGCTGGATGGATACGCCAAGCCTGCAAGCTTTGATCGTAATATCGTCGTCATAGGTGCCGGGTCTGGCGGCTTGGTTGCGTCATATATTGCTGCAGCGGTTAAGGCCAAGGTTACACTGATTGAGAAGCACAAGATGGGTGGTGACTGCCTGAATACCGGCTGTGTCCCTTCCAAGGCTCTGATTCGCTCGGCCAGGTTTCTTGCTAATGTAAGACGCGCAGAGGAGTACGGATTTAAACCAATACAGGCGGAGTTTGATTTCGCAGATGTAATGGAGCGGGTGAAGGGTGTGGTCGAGAAGGTTGCTCCACATGATTCCATTGAACGTTATAGCGGTCTGGGAGTAGATGTAATCGAAGGCGAGGCTAAGATTACTTCTCCATACACTGTTGAAGTGAACGGCAAGACCCTGACCACCCGCAATATAATAGTTGCAACCGGAGCGCGTCCATTCGTCCCGCCTATCAAAGGTCTGGATCAGTTTGACTATCTGACCTCTGACAATCTCTGGGAGATCAGAGAACTGCCCAAGCGCATGCTGGTTCTCGGTGGCGGCCCAATTGGATGTGAGCTGGCCCAGAGTCTGGCGCTACTTGGCTCTCAGGTAACCATTGTTGAGATGATGCCGGGGCTGATGATTCGTGAGGACGCCGATGTGGTTGAGACGGTGACCAAGCAATTTATTCAGGACGGAATAGATGTAAAGGTCGGCCATAAGGCTAAAGAGTTTCTGCTAGATAACGGTCAGAAGATACTGATTGCAGAGCGTGATGGTGAGGACATAAGGATCGAGTTCGATCAGGTTCTGGTGGCGGTTGGTAGAGCCGCGAACACCACCGGCTTCGGGCTTGAAGAGTTGGGAATTGAAATCAGCGAACGCAGAACAGTAAAGGTAAACGAGTTTCTTCAGACCAATTTCCCCAACATCTATGCTTGTGGTGACGTGGCAGGTCCCTATCAATTCACTCACACAGCGGGTCATCAGGCCTGGTATGCGGCCGTTAACTCTTTGTTTGGCATGTTCCGCCGTTTCAAGGTGGACTACTCGGTGATTCCATTTGCCACCTTTACCAACCCGGAAGTGGCCCGCGTCGGTCTGAATGAACAGGAGGCCAAACAGCAGGGCATTAAATATGAGGTGACCACCTACGGCCTGGATGACCTGGATCGGGCCATTGCAGATGGAGAAGCCCACGGTTTTGTTAAGGTTCTGACCGTACCGGGGAAAGACAAGATTCTGGGAGCAACCATTGTGGGAGAGCACTCGGGTGAGTTGATCAGTGAGTTCGTCAGCGCCATGCGTAATCGCCATGGCCTGAACAAGATCCTGGGAACTATACATATCTACCCGACCTGGACCGAGGCAAACAAATACGCCGCAGGAAACTGGAAGCGGGCCCATGCCCCGCAAAGGGCTCTTGGGTGGGTAGAGCGTTTTCACGCTTGGCTCAGAAATGAGAAACAATCCGTCTAAAAGTTTCTGAAATTATGGCCCTGACTAAGATCGTTTCAGGAGGGCAGACCGGGGTGGATAGAGCGGCTCTGGATGTTGCGCTTGAGTTAGGGATACCTTGCGGTGGTTGGTGTCCCAAAGGTCGGCTGGCAGAAGACGGCCCAATTTCAGACCGCTATACACTTAAAGAGACTCCAACTAGCCAGTATAAAGCTCGTACCGAGTGGAATGTACGTGATTCTGACGCGACGCTTATCCTTAATATTGGAAGCCTGGAAGGTGGAACAGCCCTTACTCAGGCGCTGGCAAGGAAGCATCAGCGTCCCTGCCTGATTGTTGAACTTGAATCCGAACAGGATATTGAGCCAGTACTCGACTGGCTTGAAGATAACCTGGTTTTAACCCTGAATATAGCCGGTCCACGTGCTTCCAAGAGACCTGGTCTATACAAACTTTCTACAAAATTCCTCTCACTCTTGCTCACGCAAGTTGTCGCTAAGGCCTAATTATTGGTCAGATGTAATCAATAAATAAGCTGTGTTACGGCGTAAAGCTTATGTAATCAATTAAGGAATTGATGAAACTTATTGATTGACAAGTAAATATATTAGTTCTATGCTCCGAAAAACCGTTGACGATCAAGACTACTGTATCTCTAGTTGTTTATTGGTATTGGCAATTACAAACTGGATGCGTAAGAAGGGGAGTTATTATGGCTCAAATGAAATTTGCGGCTATTACAGCTGCGATAACAATAGCAATGGGTTCTATGGCTATTACCGGATGTACCGCTCGTGATCAAGGAAGAAACTATAGTAGCGGTGATGCGCCAGAAACAGGCGAGACAATTGCTGATGTGGCAGTAGTTCGTCCTATGACGTTATGGGCATCAGCAATTGGTGCAGTCGGATGGGTGGTGACCCTTCCGTTTACCCTACCTAGTGGAAGTGCCGGTGATCTTGGAAAGGCCTGGGTTGGCGATCCTCTGAAATACACCTTCTGCCGTCCCGCTGGTCAGATGGAAGACAATGCAGATGAGCCATGCTTCGCCAAGAATGATGGTGAAATAAACGACAACGTTAAAAGATAAAATTCCCGTAGAAAAGGCAAGAATATACAGATTTGTTCACGCCAAGCTGATTAGTCAGCATTCAAGAGCCACTTTATAGTGGCTCTTTTTTTGTCTACTGGTTTTTATGTTAATCAGAGGTTACTGGGTTATTCAACGGGTGTTATTCTCACCAGCACTCCCATCGCCGGGTGATCAATATAATGGAGTTCGCCACTACGCATACGGCGATGGGCTTGCATCCGAAACAGGCCGGGCGCAGGACCGCTTGGAGAGTTCAACAATAAATCCAGATCCAGATGCAGGTAACGCCTGACACTTACCTTGGCCGTGCCTTCTAGAGTCCCTGTTTTGGTGCTACCTGAGACGTAGACCGGGGTTGCGTCTTTTTTACTGACAGCCGGTTGTCGCCAGAGCATATGGGTGAGTCTTACTGGTTTTCCACTGGCGCGACGCATTCTGCTGGCGGCATTTGTCAGTGCTCGTTTCGAGTTGGGAAGCTTGGCGTAGAGCCCCTTGCTGCTGGTCACATGAGTTGCATTATGCAGATCTGGCTTTCCTGGATCATCTGTCCAGGACTCATTTAGCGCCGCTGACTTGGAACTGCGCTCAAAGATGACCAATTCAACGTCATACTTTTCCACAGCCACCGCACTGCCAGCAACCAGAAGGGCTATGCAGAACAGAAGTATGTTTCGTATGACGATCATATTGGGGACACCTTTGGGTACTAATCCGATGCTCTATTGTTTCCCACTCGGAAGAAAAAATCGAGTGGTTATTATCTATGAGATTATTTAGGGGTAGGGCAATCTGGTTACCTGCCACTGATCTCATCTAAAAGGTTTGAGACCTGATCTATGCGTCGGTTCCGTTCTGGCATCTCTCGGAAGAATTTTAGTTTGTCCGCTCCATCCAGTTTGAACTCCTTCGGGCGGGTCTGAATCAGCTTGATCAAATGGATAGGATCGATCTTTGGCTCTCCCTCAAATACTACGCGGCCACCGGCGGGACCGGCCTCCAGCTTGCGGATTCCCATTGGATTGGCCTTGATTTTGAGTTGAGTTACACCCATGAGGAATTGGACTTGTTCCGGCAGGAGCCCAAAGCGGTCTATCATTTCGACCTGTAGTTCACGAAGTTCATCCCTGGATTTGCTGCTTGCGATGCGTTTGTATAGCACTAGGCGTGAATGAACATCTGGGATGTAGTCTTCCGGGATGAGGGCAGGCAGTTGCAGATCTATCTCGGCCCCGTGATCCAAAGGGCGGTCTAGATTGGGTTGCTGGCCGGATTTGAGGGCCTTTACCGCGCGCTCCAGCAGTTCCGTATATAGGGTGTAGCCGATCTCGTGGATCTGGCCGCTCTGTCCCTCGCCCAGGAGTTCGCCCGCTCCGCGTATCTCCAGATCATGAGTTGCCAGGGTGAATCCTGCTCCCAGATCTTCCATGGACTCGATGGCATCCAATCGTTTTCTGGCGTCCGGTGTGAGATTCCTGGATGGAGGTGTAATCAGATAGGCATAGGCGCGGTGGTGGGATCTGCCAACCCGTCCACGTAGCTGATGTAACTGGGCCAGACCAAGTTTGTCAGCCCGGTTGATCAGTATGGTATTGGCGCTGGGAACGTCAATACCGCTTTCGATAATGGTGGTGCACAGTAGTATGTTGAAGCGCTGGTGATAGAAATCCCTCATTACGGATTCCAGCTCTTTTTCCCGCATCTGGCCATGGGCTATCTGGAGCCGGACTCCAGGAATCAGGGTCTCCAGCTTGTTGGCCATATTCTCTATGGTGCTGACCTCGTTGTGCAGGAAATAAACCTGTCCTCCACGCTTTATCTCACGTTGGCATGCCTCTATAACCAGGGCATCATTCCACTGGCTGACAAAGGTCTTGATCGGATGCCTGGCCACCGGCGGCGTGGCAATTATGGATAGATCATAGAGTCCGGACAGGGCCATATTCAGGGTGCGGGGAATGGGGGTGGCGGTGAGGGTGAGGATATCCACCTGCGCCCGCAGGGCCTTGAGGCTCTCCTTGTGGCGCACTCCAAAGCGGTGTTCCTCATCAACTATTACCAACCCAAGCTGCTTGAATTTAACGTCTTTCTGCAACAGCTTGTGGGTGCCAACCACGATGTCGACCTTGCCGTCGGCTAGCCCTTTTAGCACCTGCTGCTGTTGTTTGGCAGTACCAAACCTGGAAAGACTCTGCACCTGAACCGGCCAGTCAGCAAAGCGGTCAGAGAAGTTTTGGAAATGCTGCTGTACCAGCAAAGTAGTGGGGGCCAGAATTGCCACCTGTTTGTTTCCTTGTACCGCCGCAAAGGCAGCGCGCATAGCTACCTCGGTCTTACCGAAACCGACGTCGCCACAGATCACACGTTCCATATGTTGGGGTGACCCCATATCAGCCAAAACAGCGTCAATGGCCTGTTGTTGATCCGGTGTCTCTTCAAATTCAAAGTTGGATGCAAAACTGGTGTATTCATCGCCTGGTCGAGGGAATGCATGGCCCTCATTTGCCGCGCGTCTGGCGTAGATTTCCAGCAGCTCAGCTGCGACATCCCGTACCTTCTCGGCTGCTTTGCGCTTGGCTTTTTCCCACTGGTCACCGCCCAGGCGATGGAGCGGGGCGTTGTCTGGCGATGCACCGGAGTAGCGGCTGATTAGATGAAGTGATGACACCGGGACATAGAGTTTGTCGCCCTTGGCATACTCCAGGGTGAGGAACTCTGTCTGCATCCCGCTCACTTCCAGTGTTTGCAGCCCCTGGTAGCGGCCGACCCCGTGATCCTCATGCACCGCCGGAGCGCCAATGTGTAACTCAGTCAGATTGCGCACCACCTGGTCTGAGTCACCGTACTTGGCCTTACGCCTGCGCTCCTGGCGCACAACTTCTCCCAGGAGTTGGGTCTCGGTTATGATTGCGACTCCCAGGCCTGGAAGCAAGAGTCCCTGCTCTAGTGGGACGACCGTCAGCGCCAGGTCAAGGCTACTTTCCAGGAACTCTTTCCAACTTTCTACCTGGGTGGTTTTGATGCCATATCCAGTTAGAGTCTCACGTAGCATCTCGCGCCGCCCCGCGCTCTCTGCCACGAATAGAATTTTGCCTGGATGGCTGTCAATGAACCGTTGCAAGGCGGCAGCGGGATGAGTGGTTCTGGCCTGAAAGCTCAGTGGTGGCAAAGGCTTGGTATCAAAATTGTGAAACGATTTGTAGCCCTTGGCGCGCGATTCGATCTCTGATCTTTGCAGCAGAATTGATCGGCCTGTTTTCAGCCGGTTGGCCAGCTCGTCACTGGTTAGAAATATGTCGTGAGGTGGAAGTATTGGTCGTTCACTATCATGTCGGCGCTGCTCATAGCGGCTCCTTACCTGTTCCAGAAAAAGTTCTGACTGATCCCTGCTTTGTTCGTGCTGTATTGTCAGATAGTCGTCTGGTAGATAGTCAAATAACGTCTCTGTCTGTTCAAAAAACAGGGGCAGGTAATACTCCAGACCTCCAGGGGCATTGCCTTCTGATACCTCTCGATAGATCAGACTGTTACCTGGGTCGCCCTCGAATGCGTTGCGGAAGTTGCGGCGAAATCTGGTTATCGCCTCCCGGTCCATGGGGAACTCTTTGGCTGGTAGAATTGCGGCCTGTTCGGTTTTTTCCAGACTGCGCTGGGTCTCTGGATCAAAGATGCGAACGCTCTCTATCTCATCGTCAAACAGGTCGATGCGCAAAGGATACTGGCTTCCCATGGGAAACAGGTCCAGGAGTGAGCCGCGCACGGCAAATTCACCATGACCCAAAACCTGGGAAACACACTGATAACCGCTCTGTTCCAGTTGCCTTCTGGTCTCATCCAAGAGCAGGCGATCACCGATGCGATACAGAAAGGCTCTATCTTCAACATAGCTGCGGGGCGGAAGGCGTTGTAGCAGAGTGCCGACGGGTACGATCAGTACCCCTTTTTTCATCCTGGGTAGTCGATAGAGTGTTTTGAGTCGTTCAGAAACAAGTTCTGGCAGTGGGGGGAATACGTCGTAAGGCAGTGTTTCCCAATCCGGGAAATGGGCTACATGGATGTCCGCTCCGGAAAAAAAGAAGTCCAGGCTGTTTGCTAGATCCGATGCGGTTTGGACGTCTTTTACGAGTACAAGAACTACTCCCTGATAGTTTTTGGCGGCAGATGCTATCGCCATGGCGTCACTTATTCCATACAGATGGCCCCACTGTAAGCGATCATCTGTGGTTTCCGGTAGTGGTGGCCTGGATGGGTCAGATAGGGTAATTGGAGCTGTGCTTGTGTGGGGCTGGTAGGACATTTTTGGTATCTGGCTACTGCAATTGCTGGCAAGGGCAGGATTGTCTCATAACGCGGGAGCAGGGAAAATGTCGTCCCATAGCTATTTTTATATTTGACTTGCCTTATTTGTGTGTGCGGATATAGAGTCTCTCAAACATATACTCCTTTGGGGTAGGTAAATGAGTCTGTTCAAGCGTAAACCGGCATTATTAAAAAAATCCATCCTTCTGCGTGTTGGTATCGCCTTGGTGACCATTCTCAGCCTGGCCGTCATCGGTATGCTGAGTTCGGTGATTATCGCCGAGACCTCAGAGGGGTTTGCTGCCGCAATCAATCAGGCTGGCACACTACGCATGCAGTCCTACCGTATCGCTAGCAGCTTGGTTCATGGTACTGACCTTGAGGCAGGGCAGGCCGCGGAGGTAACCAGTAGGCTTGTAGAGGAGTTTGAAGAACGTATCTACAGTCCCAGAATCCACAATGTTCTGAAAAAAGGCACTAGCCTGAGGGTTAAAGAGGCCTACCAGATTGTGGAATGGCGTTGGCAGGAGAGTTTTTTGCCCCAGCTCCAGGCCTATCTGTTATCCACCGGGTTAGACCGCAAGGCAGATGATGATGATATTCCAGGCTCTTCAGAAAAGATCTACTACCTAGAAAATGTAGATAGTTTTGTTGACGATATTCACCATTTTGTATTAGTGCTGGAGCTGGATGCGGAAGAGAAGATTAAGCTACAAAGACTTGTCCAGATTGTAACCCTGGCACTCATGTTGCTGGTGGTGGCCGTCAGTATGTATATGACTCACACAAACGTTCTTATTCCTCTGCGTAATCTTCTTACTTGTGCGCGAGCCGCAAGGCGTGGGGATTTTTCCGTCCGTAGTAACTATCTCGAGGAAGATGAACTGGGGCAGTTGGGTCAGTCATTCAATGTAATGGCAGAAGACCTCTCCAAGAAGTATGCGGATCTCGAAGATAGAGTGAGGGAAAAGACATATGATCTTGAGCGAAGCAACAAGTCACTTGAGCTGTTATATGCGGCCACCAGGAGACTGAATGAATCGTCTCCCACAGAGGAAGTCTTACAGGATCTAATTCACGACATTGAGCGCACCACCGGTGTTCGAGGCGGCTACGTATGCTTAGGAAAACCTGGCGACAATCAGGCCTTTCGTCTGGCGGCCACCCGTTTTGAAGACTCAATAGGTGAGGAGGGGAATCCGCTCGATTGCAAAGTATGCCTCGGAGATGGAACTACTCATCTATTTGAGGTGAAACGCCAAGATAATAAAGTCGCTCGTATGTTTTCCACCCCGATAAAAGACCAGAAACAGCATTATGGTGTTCTGGTTTTGGAAATGCAGGATGGAAGCGATAGGACTGGTCTAAATGAGTGGCAACAGCGTTTGGTAGAGACCGTGGCCAGCCATATTGCAATGGCATTGAATATGGCTCAGCAGGCATCTCGTAGTCGTATGCTATCCCTGCTTGAGGAACGCAGCGTAATTGCCCGTGAGCTTCACGATTCCCTAGCCCAATCCCTATCATATCTAAAGATTCAGGTAAGTCGCCTGGATTTGGTTTTGGCTGACAAGGATCCAAAAACTGCTCTGGAGATATCCAGCATTCTACGCAGTGCCCTAAATGGTGCCTATCGAGAGCTAAGAGAGTTGCTTACAACCTTTCGTCTTCGCATCAGCGAGGCAGGTCTTTTTGCTGCCCTGGAAGAGACAGTGCAAGAATACAGGGAGCGTAGTGGCGTAGACATTGAATTGATAAACAAGATTGGTAACTGCCAGTTACGACCCAATGCAGAGATTCACCTGATTCAGATCATTCGTGAAGCCCTATCAAACATAAGCCGTCATGCCGATGCTGAAATGGCTAAGGTTTTACTGGAGTATGACGTGGAAGGCCTGATTACTGTTTTGATTGAAGATGATGGAAAGGGTATAGGTGTGGATGGTGAGGGTGATATGATGCAGCACTACGGGTTGCCAATAATGAAAGAACGTGCCGAGTGGCTGGGTGGCGACCTGACAATAACACAATCACCATCGGGTGGAACGAGCGTAAGACTCGTATTTGCAGCCGCAGAAAGTGCCCCATCCATTATCCAAGAGAGTGCCATCCAGAGGATGAACTATGAACAATAACAACACCTATTCTGTAATATCCATTGATGACCATCCGCTATTCAGGAAAGGCGTCTCAGATCTTATTGATATGGAGGATTCACTGAGGTTGGTTGGAGAGGCTGACAACGGGCAGGATGGTCTTAGATTAGCAGTTGAACATAACCCAGATCTGATTCTGTTGGATATCAATATGAAGGGGATGGATGGTCTCGAGACACTTAAGGCCATCAGAGACTCTGATGTTGACTCAAGAATTATGATGTTGACAGTGTCAGATAATGAGGATGATGTGATTACAGCCCTGCGTCTGGGTGCTGATGGGTACCTGCTAAAGGACATGGAGCCGGAAGATATTCTGGAATCCATAAAGATGGCTGTATCGGGCAAAATAATAATAAGCGAGCGGCTGACTCAACTACTTGCTCAGGCACTGCGTGAAGAGACCAAGACTCCAAAAAATAGCGCACTGGTAGATCTTACTGCTAGAGAGAGGGAGATTCTTGACCTAGTCGCCAACGGTATGAGCAACAGGGTGATAGGGGACAACCTAAATATTTCAGAAGGTACGGTCAAGGTTCATGTTAAGCACATCCTAAAAAAACTGAACTTGAAATCCAGGGTAGAAGCAGCCGTCTGGGCACTAAAGAATATCTAGTAATCAATCCTCATTAAGGAGTAGCGCCAAATACCACAAAGTGGAGAAATTATGGTGTTATTCTCACTAATTAACTAGGAAATACTAACATATCAGTATAAATTACCACTATAGTGGTATATGACGCATACCACTAAATAGGCATCTTATTGAAATATATATATAAAATAGGAAATTTATTGACTGATATCAACGCTACTTTAACCGATTGAATGTATAAATTGCCGCGTGATCACAAAGCGATTTTGGTAATTGGCAAAACTTGATGAGTAGCAGCATAAATCGAATACAGTTTCTTCGCGGAGATCTTTCTGGGAACCGTGATCCCATCCGCCCACCCTGGTCCCTGCCGGAATCGGAGTTTATCGACAAATGCAATCGCTGTGGCGACTGCGCCCCCGCCTGCGAATACGAGCTTATAAAGACCGGTAGAGGTGGATATCCCGAGATTGATTTTTCCGTAGGTGGCTGCGATTTCTGCGAAGATTGCGTAGCTGTTTGCAAACCTGGGGCCATTACCAAAAAGTCTGGGGATGATTCAGCTCCCTGGAATCTTAAAGCAAAAATACTTGATTCCTGCCTATCTCTGAATGCTGTTGTCTGTCGCTCCTGTGGCGAGGCGTGTGAGGTGGAAGCAATAAAATTCAAACTGGAAGTTGGTGGAATTGCCCGTCCACTGCTTAATTTAGATAAATGCAATGGATGTGGAGAGTGTTTTACTGTCTGCCCTGATAATTCAGTTCAGATTGCACCAGATGAAACATGTGAACAAGCCGCTTAAACAGGAGATAGCAGAGACCATGAATGTTTGTAGTGTTGTTGTCTATACCAAACCGGAAAATACCGGATTGGTGACGACGAAGTTGGAAGAGTTTTCAGGAGTTGAGGTCCATGGAGGACAGGAAGAAGGAAAGTTGGTTGTTACGGTGGAGGGCAGCAGCGATGACAAGCTGGCTGACACCATGGCTGCTTTTAATGATGTAGAAGGGGTTATCAACACGGTTCTGATTTATCACTACTGTGGAGATGAAAATGTTAACGAGGAGGTTACAAAGTGAAACTAAATAGGCGTGACTTTATTAAAAATAATGCAGTAGCGGCGGCCGCCGCTGCCGCGGGTGTCACCTTGCCTGCAGTGACTGTTGCTGCAGGTGATGACGGCATTCGTTGGGACAAAATAGCCTGTCGCTTCTGCGGTACAGGTTGTTCTGTATTGCTAGGTGTAAAAGACGGAAAAGCTGTTGCCAGTCAGGGCGATCCTGATGCGCCAGTAAATAAAGGTATTCAATGCATCAAGGGCTACTTTCTGCCTAAGATCATGTACGGAACAGACCGTCTTACCCAGCCAATGCTTCGTAAGAAGAATGGCGTTTATGACAAGAACGGTAAGTTTGAGCCAGTATCCTGGGACGAGGCCTTCAAGACCATGGCCGAGAAGTGGGTTGCCGCTCGTAAGAAGGGACCAAAAGGTGTTGGTATGTTCGGTTCCGGTCAGTGGACAATCTGGGAAGGTTATGCTGCCCAGAAGTTGCTGAAAGCTGGTTTCCGTTCCAACAGCCTTGAGCCAAACGCTCGTCACTGTATGGCTTCTGCTGTAGGTGCCTTCATGCGTTCTTTCGGCATCGATGAGCCAATGGGCTGCTATGACGATATGGAGCATGCTGACGTCTTCGTACTTTGGGGTGCCAACATGGCAGAGATGCATCCTATTCTCTGGTCACGTATTACTGACACTCGTCTGACCAAGCCTGGTTGCGAAGTGCACGTTCTGTCAACCTTTAAGCACCGCTCCTTTGAGCTGGCTGATAACGGTATGGTATTCCATCCACAGACCGACTTGGCGATTGGTAACTATATCGCTAACTACATCATCCAGAACAAGGCATATAATAAAGACTTCATTGCCAAGAGCGTCAACTTCAAGAAGACCCCAACCGATATCGGTTATGGCCTGCGTCCAGAACATCCATTGCAGAAAGCCGCGAAGAACGCCAACAAGGGTGCGCTCTCCGGTATTACCTTCGAAGAGTATGCAAAGTCTGTTGCTCCTTACACACTGGAAGAGGCCAGCAAACTGTCTGGCGTACCAAAGGCTGATTTATTGAAGCTGGCCAAGGTATATGCAGACCCTAAGAAGAAAGTTTGTTCTTACTGGACCATGGGCCTGAACCAGCACACACGCGGTGTCTGGATGAACGGCCTGGTCTACAATATCCATCTGCTGACAGGCAAGATCTCTGAGCCAGGCAATGGTCCTTTCTCTCTCACCGGACAGCCTTCTGCCTGCGGTACCGCTCGCGAAGTGGGTACTTTTACCCATCGTCTGCCTGCCGACTACGTGACCAAGAAAGATGCTCATTGTAAAATTGCAGAGAAGATCTGGAAACTGCCTATAGGCACAATTCCAAGAGCTAACGGTAAGGTCGATAAGGCTGACCAAACTGACATCAGCGGAAAGCCAATGGGCAAGACACTGATACATGCTGTTGCAATGCATCGTGCACTCAAAGACGGCAAGATGAACTGCTTCTGGGTGATGTGTAACAACAACATGCAGGCCGCTGCTAACCTGAATGATGAGTCATATCCTGGTTGGCGTAACCCTGATAACTTCATCACCGTAACCGACCCGTACCCAACAGTATCTGGTGTGGCCGCTGATCTTATGCTGCCTACCTCCATGTGGTGCGAGAAGGAAGGTGCCTATGGTAACTCCGAGCGTCGTACTCAGTTCTGGCGCCAGCAGACCAAGGGTCCTGGTGAGTCTAAGTCAGACCTTTGGCAGGTTATGGAATTCTCCAAGTACATTAAGGTGGAAGATGTTTGGGATGCCGATCTGCTTGCCAAGGCTCCAGAGTACCAGGGTAAGACCCTGTACGATGTGCTGTACGCAAACGGACAGGTTGATAAGTTCCCGAAACAGGAAGTCACCGACTCTGCAGGCAACAAGTACGACAACGACGAAATGGAGCACTTTGGTTTCTACGCGCAGAAAGGTCTGTTCGAAGAGTATCGTCGCTTCCAGTTCGAGGGTCCGAAGAAAGGCCACGAGATGGCTGAATACGAAGCCTATCATAAGGCCCGCGGTATACGTTGGCCTGTAATTGACGGTAAAGAGACCCTGTGGCGCTACCGTGGTGGATATGATCCACATGTAGAGGGTGGCAAAGATGTTGTGAAGTTCTATGGTAAGCCAGACGGCAAAGCCAACATCATCACAGCACCTTACGAGCCAGCGGCTGAGCCACCTGATGCAGAATATGATCTGTGGCTCTGCACCGGTCGTGTGCTTGAGCACTGGCATTCCGGTTCCATGACCCGTCGTGTGCCTGAACTGTATCGCGCAGTACCAGATGCAGTTGTATACATGCACAAAGCCGACGCCAAGAAGCGTAAGCTGCGTCAGGGCCAAATGGCTAAGTTGCAGACTCGCCGTGGTGAGCTGGTAGCGCGTGTTGAGACCCGTGGTCGTAACAGACCTCCTAAGGGACTTGTGTTCATCCCGTGGTTCGATGCGAATCGTCTGGTGAACAAGCTGACCCTGGACCAAACTGATCCGCTGTCCAAAGAAACGGACTACAAAAAGCAAGCGGTGAAGATATCCAAGGCATAAGGTAAAAAGATTCCCGGCCCGGTTAACACTGGGTCGGGGTTTCCGAAGAAGATACGTGAAATACCGAATCGATAACCGCAGTAAGGTAGTATCAGATGTTTGATTCAGGTAATGGTAAGGGTAAAAGTGAGTTGAGCCGTCGAAGGTTCTTAGGTGGTGTTCTTAAGACGGCTTGTGGTGTTGGATTGATGGGTGTGGGGATTGGTCTCTATTCAGAACAAGCCTCATCCCTACCGGCATTGGCCATTAGGCCACCGGGCGCGCTCCCGGAAGATGAGTTTCTCAATGCCTGTATCCGGTGTGGTTTGTGTGTCAATGATTGTCCTTTTGACATGCTAAAGCTGGGTCAGATGGGAGATGGAATCGCAGCCGGGACACCTTACTTTACAGCACGGGAAGCGCCATGTGAGATGTGTGAAGATATTCCATGCATCAAAGCATGTCCTACAAATGCCCTTGACCATAGTCTTACCGATATTCGAGATGCCCGTATGGGTCTTGCAGTACTGGTAGACCAAAAGACCTGCATCGCTTTTTTGGGACTGCGCTGCGAGATTTGTTTTAATGCTTGCCCCGTAACAGGTAAGGCCTTGACGCTAGACTACGAGCACAATGTAAGATCCGGGAAACACGCACGATTTTTACCTGTCGTGCACGAGGAACATTGCACTGGCTGTGGCATATGTGAAAGGGTCTGTATTCTGGAAGAGGCGGCAATAAGAATTCTCCCGACCCATCTGGCGAAGGGGAAACTGGCAAGTCATTATCGAGTCGGTTGGGAAGAGAAAGCAAAGGCAGGTAGATCACTAGTGGCTCCTGATGTTCAGCATGAGTACAACCTGCCGGAAGGCGTGCAGTATGACCTTCAAGGTAAGGGGTTGATAATTGAGTCGGAAGGCATAGGTGTAGACAATCCTGCTGACACAATAAATGCTTTAAGTCGGGAATTGGAGAAGAAATAATGGCTAACAGAATAGAAAATGTAGGTGCTGCAGCCGTTGCAACTAAAGGTTGGTTCAAGGCCAACAAGTGGTTGATTCTCCGACGTGTCAGTCAGTTATCCATCCTGGCTCTCTTCGCAGTTAGTCCTTTGTTGGTGGATGTCCTTGATGAGCTTTGGATCGCTAAGGGAACGCTATCATCCAGTGTAATTCTGGGTGTTGTACCCCTGACAGATCCATACGTTTTGATACAAGGCATGGTGTCTGGAGATGTGCTGCCAGAGATTTCTGGCCTAGTTGGTGCGTTGATTGTAATCGCCTTCTACCTATTAGTAGGAGGAAGGGTGTACTGCTCCTGGGTATGCCCGGTGAATATGATCACCGATGCAGCGGCTTGGTTACGTAGAAAGCTCGGGCTTAAAGAGAAATCACATATCTCAAGATCCACTCGCTACTGGATGCTGGGTTTAACCTTGATTCTTCCCCTTGCTGTTGGGGGCATTGTCTGGGAGTTGATTAACCCAGTGTCTCTGGTGTATCGCGGTGTCCTGTTTGGGATAGGGACGGCCTGGACGGTACTGGTGGGTATATTTTTGTTCGACCTGTTCGTCAGTAATGACGGCTGGTGTGGCAGGATTTGCCCAGTAGGTGCTTTCTACAGCCTTCTTACTGTAAAAAGTCCACTGCGTGTCGTAGCTAGCAAGCGAGAAGATTGTGATGATTGCATGGACTGTTACATGGTTTGTCCTGAGGTGCAGGTTATAAAGCCAGCACTAAAGGGACACGAACATGGACTTGGTCCTGTGATTCTCTCATCTGAATGCACCAATTGTGGTCGTTGTATAGATGTTTGCGCGAAGGACGTATTTAATTTCGGAAGTCGTTTTGCCAATAACCAGGTGGAAGCGGCAGGGATAGTAAGTAGTTCTCAGCAGAGAGCAAAGGCTTAAATATCCCCGCCACAACCAAACGTATATCGGATTTACCGAACTAAAGATGATGGAGATAGAAATGAAAAAGAGTATTTTAACAATGTTGGTTGCGATGGTGACCCTAGTGTTCGCAGGTGCGGCCGTTTCAGGCATGTCCCTGCGCGGTGACCAGTCGATTGATGAAGCCTCCAAGGCACCTGCACAGGCTGGAATCATCGTGAAAGAGGGTGGCATTGAACGTAGTTATGCAATCCAGCCTCCTTCAATTCCTCATAAGATAGACAAAGAGCAGATCAATCTTAAGGTCAACACTTGCATGAAGTGCCACAGTGAAGAGACCTTTGAGAAAGAGAAGGCTCCTCAGGCCGGTAAAGATGGTTCACACTATCTTGACCGTAACGGCAAAAAGACCGCCAAGATAGCTGCACGTCGTTACTTCTGTGACCAGTGCCATGCTACACAAGAGGATAAGGCTCCTCTGGTGGAAAATACTTTTCAGGGCGCTAAATAAGCTTTAAAATTCCCTGAGTGGTACGAGCCACCCCCGGTCGTGTATCAGGCCGGGGGTGTTTTTTATAAATAAAAACATAACCGGGAAAATGGTAAGATGAAGAATCATACGGTCCGTCTACTAGTAATTGGTGTAATCCTGGGTATTATTCTGTGGGGTGGTTTTAACACTGCGCTGGAAGTTACCAATACAGAGCAGTTTTGTATCTCTTGTCATGAGATGGAATCAACTGTATACCAGGAATTACAAGATACTCCGCACTACACAAACCGAACTGGCGTGCGCGCCACATGTCCGGATTGCCACGTGCCAAAGGAGTGGATCCATAAAATCGTTCGTAAGATACAGGCCTCCAATGAGGTCTATCACAAGATTTTAGGTACCATAAATACACCAGAGAAGTTTGAAGCCAAACGTATGCAGCTAGCGCAGAATGTGTGGAAGGCAATGAAGTCCACAAACTCTAGGGAGTGCCGCAATTGCCATCTGTTCCAGTCTATGGATTTCAGTAAACAAGGGCCTCGCTCTGTCCCTAAACATGAGGAAATGGAGACTCAAAATGAGGCTCATGACCCTACAACCAAGGAAGGCAGAACCTGTATCGACTGCCACAAGGGTATTGCTCACTCGCTGCCTGAGGGCTTTGATACAAGCTGGAACTCACCTGGTGAATAAACCTGAGGCTTTAAACACAGAGCGTCAAGGTGCTTAACGCAAGACACGATAGCCTGGAAGCCTATAACTTCCGGGCTATTGTTTTTTTGCAGTGAAAGAGAAAGAATGCAAGTTCACGTCTGCTACACTCACCCTGAGTGTACATGCTTTGGTATAGAGTTCATCCATGAGCCAACTTATTGATTCATTTGGTCGCAGAATCGAATATCTGCGGTTGTCAGTTACAGACCGATGCGATTTACGCTGCTTTTACTGCATCCCCAAAGGATTTAAGGATTTCACTGAACAGGAAGATCGCATCTCTCTGGATGAGTACGTACGGCTGGTTCGTATATTCAGCGAACTTGGAGTAAGCAAAGTCAGGTTGACAGGTGGTGAACCCCTGGTGCGGTCAGATCTTCCCGAGATGGTCCAGAAGATTGGTGCATTGCCAATGATCGAAGACCTCTCCCTCAGCACCAATGCCACTCGGCTAGCTCAACATGCACAGGTCTTGAAAGATTCCGGCATTAGCAGAATTAACGTCAGTCTGGATACACTGAAACCAGATGTATTCCGGGAAATAACTCAAGGTGAATTGGAACCAGTCCTAAATGGTTTGCAGGCTGCTAAAGAGGTCGGATTTCGCCCAATTAAAATCAATATGGTGGTAATGCGCGACCTAAATCTACATGAGGTTGGTGACATGGTCGACTACTGTCTTGATAATCACTTTACCTTGCGCTTCATCGAAACCATGCCCGTGGGCGAAGCAGGACAGCAAGCGAGGGATCGCTACGTAAGCCTAGATGAAATTAAGGAAATACTGCAACAGCGTTTTGAAATGGAACCGGCAAAAATGAAGGGTGCGGGACCCGCCAAGTATCTAAAGATCGTGGGCAAACGCCTGAAGATCGGTTTCATAACCCCAATGTCACAACACTTCTGTGAGACCTGCAACCGAGTTCGTCTCTCCTCTGAAGGCACACTTTATCTATGTCTTGGCCAAAGTGATAAACTGGAACTACGCCCACTGATCCAGCAGGGAAAATCTGATGATGAGATAAAGGCTGCAATCTTGGAGGCGATACACAACAAACCCGAGAAGCATGAATTTGATTCCAATCCGAGCCAGATCGTTAGAGTTATGTCGATGACTGGCGGGTAGGAGATTCAAGTTTTAGACAGTCACCAAAATGATGGATAACAAAAAGCATGTTGAGGTATTTTAGAGACATGGTGATTCAACAAAAAAACATCCTGATTACTAGCTGCATCATATCTGTTTGGTTATTCGCGCTTAGCCCGACTTTATTGAGTGCAGATGAAACCACCTTCAAGCTTCCTCCGGCATCAATGGAAAAGTGGTATAAACCTGCGAACAAACGACAGGTGTGGCTGCACAACATGTTCAATATGCGTCGCGAGCTTCAGGCAATTAAAGAGTATGCTGATGCTGGCGAGAAAGAGCTGACGAAAAAATGGGCTGATCGTCTGGTAACGCACTACAGAAAAATCGGCGAGATGGTTCCAGAGTGGAATGAAGAACTTGAACTGATTTGGGCAGACAGACTTGAAACAGCGGCATCGTCAGGTGATTTTGAACAGGTAAAACGGGCAGCAAAAAAACTTGGACGTAGTTGTTCTACCTGCCACAGAGAATACCGCGCACTTGCTGTAGCACTTTACCGTGTTCCAGATTATTCCAAGCTAAAAGTTAAACGTGGAACTTTGGAGAAAGAGATTAGTTTCCGCGATGCAATGAATGAACTTGTTACATATATCAATCGTATAAAGATTGCAGCAACCGATGGGCGTAAAGAAACCGCTCTGAATTCTGTTAGTTTGCTTGAAGATGGTCTTAAAGATATGGGAAAAAGTTGTGATCAATGTCACCAGGGACCAGAACCCAAAGAGCGAATTTTAGGAACTCAAACCCAAGGCCTGCTTAAGGATTTATCTAAAGCAATTAGCGAAGATGACAAGAAAGGGACTGGGAAAAACTTAGGTACAGTAGCTGTTATTGCATGTGCCTGGTGTCATGGAGTGCACCGCACCTCTTACGATATCAAGAAACTGATTACTCACTAGCAATCTTTTTTCATACAAATCAAGGAGTGAGATATGAAGATCAGAGTTTGCACGTATAATATTGAGTGGTTTAATCATCTTTTTAATACCAATAATTCCTTAAAAACCAGTCATGATGCGGTTAAACGGTTTGATGCTATTGCGAAGGCTCTCAACAGTATCAATGCGGATATGATAGGGATTGTTGAGGCACCAAATTCAACCGCGTCTGGAGCACAGTCTGGGATTAAGAAACTTGAAAACTTTGCAACACAACACGGTCTGCGAACAAATAAAGCAAAGACCGGTTTTATCTCAGGCGGTGAGCAAGAGATAGCGGTGCTTTATGACCCGGATGTTTTAACCGTATCTCATTCACCAGGCGGCTCAGCCACTTCAAAATCCAATCCTCGTTTCGATGGTGAATATTACTTCGATGCAGACGACGATAATATCAAGGAAGTATATAAACACTATCGTCCTCCACTTGAGGCGAAGGTTAAGGTCAAGGCGACTGGAAATGAGTTTCGCCTGATCGTTGCTCATACAAAATCCAAGGGGATTTTTAGCAGCATGGACATGATTCATCTCGAACGCGAGTCCAGGAGGAATAGACTCAAGATATTTGCTGAGTGTAGATGGATTCGTCGTCGCGTAGATGAATGGCTGGATAATGAGCTGGATGTGGTTGTTATGGGTGATATCAACGATGGTCCAGGCATGGATGAACATGAGATGAGATATGGTCGAAGCGGTGTAGAGACTATTATGGGTAATCTGTTTGAGCCTGACCGTATTTTGCGTAATTATGCCGGGCAGCCTAAATGGGGACGTTTTGGCTGGACACCATCTACGGTAAGTTTTAAGGATCGCATCACTGAAACTTACATAAATGTGATGATAGATCACATATTGGTGTCAGCAGGTCTTAAGACCTCTGGACAGAACCCACATCAGGTTTGGAATCCATTTCAAAATGATTTAGCCAAACCTTTAAAGGATGATCTTCTGGAGGCCTCAGATCATTTTCCGGTGACGGTTGATCTTAAGATGTAGAAAAAGATTTTTGATTCATCACATATTTAACACGCACAAATAAAAGCCCCTCAAAAGTGAGGGGCCGAGTATTTTGTCGTTACTTAAGATATTATCTTATAGCTATTTTTCTGTATTACCACTGTCAGCATCAGGATTACCGGCCGCAGTAGCAGTAAGCATTGTTGAAGGGTCAAGACCAGAAAATACAGCGCCAGCCAGTACAGTATCTTGCATCTCTTCCGGTACTGCATAGAAAAGGGATGCTGCTAGTGCCTCTCTCTTTTCAGCCGGTACTGCATTCAAAGAAGCCTCTATAATTTCTGCTGCCAGCTTTGGGTTTGCTTTAGCAGCAGCTTGAATCTCTGCTACTGTGATACCATCAGTTGACATCCCATTCACTATCTTCTGAACCTGCTGCCCAGTATCTTCCTTTGCTACAACGTAAGTCGAGGCAAACCCGGCAATAAGCCCCGCAATTACCATACCAAAGATTTTCTTTTTCACTAGTTGTGCTCCTTATCAAATTTCCCCACCAAGGTTATTTGAGTATTCACCTGAATGAAGTATACGTTTGCGTAAATAATAAAAAAGGTCAAGCCCTAGTGCATCCCTCATATAGGGTATATGTATACCGTTTATAGATTACAGCTAAATTACTATTCACTATATTACGTAAAAAATCAGGTAGATACAGGGGGAACAA
>RRYU01004858.1_pt1 | contig 20612 bp, 20 predicted proteins | sample 2162651 | NCBI WGS metagenome assembly RRYU01 (sample SAMN10267283, study PRJNA491782) | microbial mat metagenome | isolation source: biomat in the production well | place: Japan: Minami-Kanto gas field, natural gas well KTG3 | collected 2017-06 | reverse complement strand
AGGGGGGGGGCCGCCCGCGCCGCCTCAAGGATCTTCAGGCTGGTATGGAACTTGAGGGTCGAGTGACCTCAATTGCCCTCTATGGGATCTTTGTTGATCTGGGCGTGGGCCGCGATGGCCTCGTGCATATCTCGGAGATGAGTGATACGCGCATTGAAACCCCCTCCGATCTGGTGCAGATCGGTGATACGGTGACGGTACGGGTGAAGAGTGTTGACCCCGATGCGCGCCGGATTAGCCTCACCATGCGTTCGCAGGAGCGCAGCGAGGGTGGCCGTAACCGCAATCGGCCCAAGCGTGCAGAGGTGGATCGTGATCGCCTCTCGTCGCTTAAGGTGGGCGATGTGGTCGAGGGTAAGATTACCGGTTTTGCCCCCTTCGGTGCCTTTGCTGATATTGGTGTGGGTAAGGATGGCCTCATCCACGTCTCCGAGTTGGCCGAGGGCCGTGTCGAGAAGCCCGAAGATGCCGTCAAGGTTGGCGAGCAGTTCAACTTCAAGGTTCTGGAGATTGACCCCGATGGTACCCGCATCAGCCTCAGCTTGCGCCGCGCCATGCGTAGCCAGCGCATGCAGGGCCTAGAGCCAGGTCAGATCCTGGAGGGTACGGTGAGTGGCCTCGCTCCCTTCGGTGCCTTTGTGGACATCGGGGTTGGCCGCGATGGCCTCGTGCATATCTCGGCTCTCTCCTCTAACCGCGTCGGTAAGGTGGAGGATGTCGTTAAAGTCGGCGATAAGGTCACGGTCAAGGTACTGGAGGTTGATCAGCAGAGCAAGCGTATCAGTCTGACGATGCGCCTCGATGATAGTGAGCCATCCGTTGCCTACGAGGAAGAGCCTGCGACCCAGGTCATCCCCCGTACCGGCCCCGGTGCCGCTCCGCGCTTTGCCGCTGCCGCCGCTGCTGCTCGCGAGAATCGCAATGATCGTGGTGAGCGTGGCCGCGACCGCCGCCGCAATCAGTCCCAGCCGACAGTGCCAGAGACCTACAGCACCGAGGATGATACCGAGGAGTTTGTGGGCGACGCCACGCTTGAGGATCTGCTCAGCAAGTATGGTAGCCCCGCCAATAATCGCCGCGAGCGCCGCAAGGAGCGCGTTGAGGTGGATGAGGCTGAGGGGCAAGATGGCAAAGACCGCCGCCAGCGCGATGCCATCCGTCGCACGCTCCAGCAGGTCGGGCGCGACGATTAGGTCGGATTATAGGTTTGTGTGTGTGGGCTGGGGGCGGCCTTGCCGTCCCCAACCCCATTTTTGTGTGGCTCTATTTGACCTGACGTAGCGCGATACGTATAATGGTGGGAGTTTTTGCCCACATGATGTAAGAGTGCGCATCTCTGCGCAGAGGAGAAATAGACGATGCCAAAGCGAACTTGGCAGCCCAAGCGAATTCCTCGCCGCCGTAAGCACGGCTTCCTGTCGCGAATGGAGACGAAGGACGGACGGGCAATTCTGCACCGCCGCCGCGCTAAGGGGCGCTGGAAGTTGACCGTGAGTGACGAGCGTCGTGGTGTGCGGCGCGGTCATCGCTAAAAGATGCCGTGCTCTTTGGGGGTGGTGAGCGCACAGCGTAGCCTCCCCCCCACTCCGGTCAGGCTGCGATGAAACGTGCCTATCGCTTACGGCGACCAGATCAGTTCCGGCGGGCGCGCCGTGAGGGTCGTACCTTTGCTACCCCACTCCTCTTGCTCAATCTGGTCGCTGGTCGCCAGAGACGCACCCGCTGTGGGTTTGTGGTCGGAAAGCAGATCGGCGGTGCGGTGCAGCGTAATCGGGCCAAGCGGCGTCTGCGCGAAGTCATGCGCCTAGCCTTGCCTCATATCACCCCTGGCTATGATCTGGTTCTGGTGGTGCGTAGCGCCGATGTTATCGAGATGCCGTTTGAGAACCTCCAAGGAGTAGTTGAGGAACTGTTACACCGGGCGCAGGTCTGGCGTACCCCCTCACCTTCGGAGTCTGCATAACCAATTCCTACGGGCTGCTACGGCGGCTTGTCGTGAGAAGAGGCGTTTACTATGGGTCAAATCTGGGGCGGTTTTGTTGGTCTTCTTGAACAGATCTTGCTCTGGTTCAGTACGACGACAGGGAGCGTCGGGCTGGGCATTGTCATCTTTACGATCTGTGCCCGGTTGATCATTCTGCCGCTGACACTCAGTTCATTGCGCTCAAGCCGCCAAATGCAGCAGATTCAGCCGCTGATCAAGGAGTTGCAGCGCAAGTATGGTAAGGATCAGCAGAAACTCCAAGAAGAGACGCTCAAGCTCTACCGCGATTATAAGATCAATCCGGTAGGTGGGTGTCTCCCGGTGCTGCTCCAACTCCCGATCTTCTTCGGTGTCTATCAGGCGGTCTACCACCTCATGGTTGAGGAGCAGCGCGTCAACCTGAGTGCGGGTGCCAAGGCGGCCATGGAGAACCCAGAGGTCTTGGCGCTCTTTAGCGAGAAGTTGCTTGGTATCATTGACTTGGGGCGTACCGCCTTTGGCCCGCACGGCAGCGGCTTTGCCGATCCGATCTACTTCGTTTTGCCCCTGCTCTCTATTCTGCTCCAGTTTCTCCAGACAGTGATGGCGACGCCACGTGTCCAGGATCCTCAGCAGAAGGCGATGACCCAGGCGATGATGTTCATGCCGCTGGTCTTTGGCTATATCGCCTTCACCTTCCCGTCGGGTGCGGTGCTCTACTGGGTGGTTAGTAGCCTGGTGGGTGTGGTGCAGCAGTACTTCACCTCCGGGTGGGGATCGTTGGCCAACTACCTCAAGTTCCTGCCCGTGGATAGCGGCCCTGGTTCCGCAACCCAGATGGTGCCAGCAGTGGCTGCGGCTCCTGCTAGTTCTGGAGATGTGACACCCTTGAATGAGGCGGCCAAACGCGCCGATTTCTGGACGGTGATGCGCCCATTGACCGAATCGGAGACACCGAGTAGTCCGAGTAGCCAATCTGAACCAACTGACGCGACCGATGAGGCTATCGAAGATGCCCGTATCCAGGGGCGCTCACAGCCCAATCCGCGTCGCCCGCGCCGTCGGCGGTAATTCTAGCCTGAGAGAGTCGCACTAGCGAGGTACACGATGAAGAGCATCGAGATAAGCGCGCGAACTGTCGCTGAGGCCGTGGAGCTGGCTCTTGCCCAGTTGGGTAAGGATCGTGACGAGGTGGCTATCGCGGTGCTCGACTCGGGTGAGGCGGGCGATGAGGCACTGGTGCGCGTGACGGTGGTGGATGATGATGATGCCGAGGTGGTTCCTCCACCTCTGGTTGATGATGATGCGGTGGGTGGGGTTGGTGCGATTGCACGCCAGATCCTTGAGGATCTCCTCTCGCGGATGGATATTCATGCCTATGTGACGGCTGTCCTGACCCGCGTTCCTGGCCAGAAGGGGGATGTGGAGGAGACGGTGACGCTGCACGTTGAGGGGGCTGATGAGGAGGCTATGGGCTTGCTGATCGGCCGCCGGGGTGAGACGCTGCGTTCCCTCCAGTTCTTGCTCAACCTGCTCGTCAGCCGCCGGGTACAGAAGTGGCCCCAGGTGGTGGTGGATGTCGGGAACTACCGCCAGCGCCGCCAGGAGTCGCTGGAGGGTCTCGCTCGCCGTATGGCCGAGCGTGTACGCCAGACGGGCCGCCCGATTATGCTCGAACCGATGGCGGCCTATGAGCGGCGTATCGTTCACCTCGCCCTGCGCGACGATAAGAGTATCTATACCGAAAGCTCTGGTGAGGGTGAGCATCGCAAGATTGTGATCTATCCCTCCAAATAGGTTCACTTCGTTCCGAAGATCTTTGTTTGGTGGTGTTTGGTGGCGCAGCCGCCAAACACCACCAAACATTGTTGTTGCCCTATGACCACGCCCACCTACCTCGTCATTGGCGATCTCACCCGCGACCTCTTGCCTGATGGGAGTAGCACCCTGGGCGGTACGGCGCTCTATGCGGCTGCGACTGCCACCCGCTTGGGGGTTTCTGCGGCCATTTTTACATCGGGCAACCCCTCCGAGCCACCCGCTCTCCCTAAGGGGATCGCGGTTGCAATGGTACCCTGTAATCAGCCCTCAACCTTCGAGAACCGCTATACCCCCCAGGGGCGGCTGCAACTCCTCCATGCGCGAGGAGCCGCGCTCCAGATGGCCGATCTGCCTGTGGTATGGCGCGACGCCCCATTGGTTCACCTTGGCCCTCTGACGGGCGAGTTCGGGCTTGATCTCGCGGCGGCATTCCCCAGCGCGCTGGTTGCAGTGACTCCGCAGGGTTGGATGCGCCACTGGGATCTACCTCTCCCATCTCCCATCCGGCGCGTACCCTGGCACCCTGATCCGGTTGCACTGGCCCATGTGGATCTGCTGGTGTTGAGTATTGAAGATGTGGGCGGCGATGTGGCCTTGGTGGCTGCATATGCCCAACACTGCCGACTTGTGGCGCTCACCCGTGGGGCGGCTGGTTCCACGCTCTACATAGCGGGAACCCCACATACCATCCCAGCCTACCCGGCTGAGGAGCGTGACCCCACAGGGGCGGGGGATGTCTTTGCGGCGGCGCTACTCATCCACCTCCACCATGCCGGTGATCCCCTCCGTGCGGCGACGTTTGCCAGTGCGGTGGCTGCGTATGCGGTGGAAGGGCGGGGGATTACGCATCTACCCACCTGGGAGCAGGCAATGGCACGAAACATCGCATAGGGGAGCAGCCCTGGGCGTGTCCCGACGCGCCCCTACTCCGGTGTCTCAATACTCCAGCGGTAACCGACTCCTCGCACCGACTGGATATAGATTGGGCGTTGCGGGTCGGGTTCGAGTTTACGGCGCAGGCGTACAATATGGGGGCGCATAACAGTACGCGCCTCATCCTCCTCCATCTGCACGTTCTGGAACGATTGGATGAGTTGTACGCAGGGAATGACCACCCCAGGTTGCCGCGCCAGGGTATGCAGGATCGCAAACTCAGTCGGAGTCACATCTACTGTCTGGCCGCGCATCCGTACCGTATGTTGCTGGACATCAATACTGAGATCGCCCACACGCAGGCTCGAATCCTGGGTGGTAGGGAGTGCAGATTCTTGGTGTACCGCCAACCCCTCGTCCATCACAAGCTCCTGGAGTTGTTGGTACATCGAACGGATACGCTCGTGGCGCTGTTGATTCGCACGGTGGCGTTCGATTACCTCCCCGACGCGGTCACGCAGAAGCTCAATCTTGATCGGCTTGAGCAGATAATCAGCCGCTTCGAGGCGCACCGCCTCAATCGCGCTACTCATCGAGCCGTGGGCCGTGAGAATAATGATCGGCAACTGGGGCCACTTTGTACGCGCATGGCGCATCACATCCACGCCATCCTCATCGCCCAGTTGCAGATCGAGCAGCATCAGGTCAACACCGGGGTGTTCGAGGATTGCCAGCGCATCGCGCCCGTTACAGGCGCGATGCACCCGATAGCCAGCTTGGGCTAACGCATCACCCAGGATGCGGCATACCACAACCTCATCATCTACCACAAGGACACTGGCGGTTTGGGGTGTGTAAGCACGTTGTACCATGGATCAATCCTCCAACACACCATCGTCATCGTCATCATCATCTTCTTCTGGACGTTGCCATGGGCCAGCATCACTCCATGGAAACTGGATCGTAATCATTGTGCCATGACCGGGCTGGCTACTCACATCAATATGCCCTGTATGCTGTTCAATAATCTGGCGGCTCAGATAGAGCCCTAAGCCCACACCCTGCGCCTTCTTCGACTGGAATGGCTCGAAGAGTCGTTTGAGATGATCGCGATTCATACCAACACCCGTATCCTGCACCACCACCACACACATGCGGTCGGTAGATTTGGCCAGGGTCGTAATATCAATCCGTCCGCCTTCGGCCATAGCCTGTTGGGCATTGAGCAGCAGATTGAGGAAGACCTGGCGCAGCGCATCGGGTTGACCGGTAATTGTGGGTAAACGTTCGGCCAGATTGAGGTAGACCTTCACCTTAGCGCGTTGGAGCTGGCGGTGGGTAAACTGCGAGACCTGGCGGATCAGTTGGTTGAGGTCAACCGCTTCCCAGGTAATATCGGGGGGGCGATAGAGGTTACGCAGGCTGGCCATAGTCCGGCTCATGCGCTCCAACTCACCGAGGGCCAGATCGAGATACTCACGATTGATCTCACTTAGGCCGGGATCTGCGTGGCAGAGTTCGAGGCACCCCATCGCACTCTGGAGCGGGTTCCCCACCTCGTGGGCCACACTTGCGGCCAAGCGCCCCAGGCTGGTGAGCTGCTCATGGACGAGCAGGCGGCGCTGTAGCTCTTCCTGGTGGGTAATATCGCGCCAACGCTCCAGGCACTGTTCGGGCAGATCGGGGCTTTCACTGATTGGGATGCGATCCACCGTATACCAACGCTGCTGGCCAATAATATCCGAGCAGAGAATACGCCAGTTGGCATGGATCAGCGGGAAGGGGCTATCTGCGGGCGGAATGATCGCCACCCCATGCTCGGAAGGGCCTTGGGGCGTCAGATTGAGATCAGAACGCGGAGCCAACTCGCTCCAGATCTGTGCGTACTGCTTCCCCACCACATGACGGGGGCTTTGGCTCAAAATTCCATAGCAAAAGGCGTTATTGGCGGCTAAGATGTTCCCCGTACTATCCACTAAGATCAGACCTTCGGGAAGGTGATCGAACACGATTCGTAACAGATCGCGTGAGCGTTGGAGCGCCATCTCACTCTGTTGGTCAGGGAACATCCTCGCGTCTTTCGTACTACACTATGGCTTCCTAATGCGCACGCCGCCCTCTGGTAATAGGATACCATGGCAATGCAATAGTTATGCGATGGTTATGATTTTGTTATCACCATGGTTCATGCGATAGGCTATACTGACAGCGTAAGGAACTTACTGAACACCAACGAACTAACGTATACGACAACAGTGACACAGCAAACGTCACACATCCTGATTGAAAGGAACTACCATGGCTTCCCGTCAAGAGCAAATTGCCAGTGCCCTCGAGCGCCTGATGAACAACGCCGGTACCGATGTTTCTGGTGTGGCTGCGGTGAGTATGGATGGTATCGTTCTTGTCTCCAAACTGTCGGCAGATGTCAATGCAGACCGTGTTGGTGCCGTAGCAGCAACGATGATGGGCGTCACGCGGCGCGTATCGGGTGAGTTGAAGATCGGTGTCACGGAAGAGACGATCATCAAAGCAGATAACGGGCTCTTTATGGTCCTCCCGGCTGGTGATCAGAGCCTCTTGGCCGTCAACCTCCGCCAGGGTGCGAACCTCGGTCTGGTACGTATTGAGGCTCGTGAAGCGGCCAAGACAATTGGCACAGTGCTCTAAATATAGTATAGTAGGCTTCCCGGAAGACCATTTTCTTCCGGGAAGCTATTGTCGTTTAAGGAGGCTCGTATGGAGGATCGGAGTAGTTGGCAGATTAAAGACGAGGCCACACTCACCGAGTTGGTGGCATTGATGAATCTCTCCGCCGAAGAGATTGCTGCAATGCAGGAGATGCTCCCCGCAGCCCAGGCCGCTGCCCCTGCCATGACCAAGACCTTCTATGATCGGCTCTTTGCCCACGAGACGACGGCCGAGTACCTGAAGGATGTGAGCATTGATCGTCTGCATGGTATGGTACAGACCTGGTTTGCCGAACTCTTCAGTGGGCAGTATGATACAGCCTATGCGCAACGCCGCTTGACGATTGGCCACGTGCATGTCAAAATCGGTCTGCCAGTGCGCTATCCTCTGGCGATGCTCGATGTGGTGATGCCCTTTGGGGAAGAAGTTGCTGCGAAACAGTCCAATCCAACCCTGGCCGCCCAGGCATTTCGTAAGGTTCTAGCACTCGATGTGGCGATCTTTAACCAAGCCTACGAAGATAACCAACTCAAGCATTTGGCTGAGTTGGTGGGTGGCGAGCGGCTTGCCCGTCGCTTGTTGGCAGGCACCTAAACAGCAGTCTGGTGCGGGTCGTCTGCACGCGATATTTTGGGGCTACCTTCCTATACAACATACCTGGTTCTTAGGAAGGCGGCCTCCCTTGGCCTCCTTCCGCTTTTGCGTATGGAGGAGCTATGGCTCTTGATGGTACGCTCCGAGATATGTCCTTGAGCGACCTGTTCCAGGTCTTTCGGATGGGGCCGAAGACCGGGATCTTGTTGTTGACAAGTGACGAACAGCGTGGAATCATCTATGTGGCTGCAGGTCAACTGATTGATGCAGCCATCATGGCATCTGAGGATCGCGCAATCATCGCATCACACGATGAGGCAGTCATACAGATGCTACTCTGGGATGATGCACGTTTCACCTTTCGCCCTACGCAGTCGGTAATGGACCGCCCCTTACGCATGGAACATGATAGTGAGTGGTTGGTTATGGAGAGCCTGCGCCGCCGGGATGACCCGACGAAGGTCTTTTCTTACCATACCATCACGCTCGATACCCAATTACAACTCTCGCCGTTACCGAGCAGCGCCGAGAGCGGGGTGAGCCTTGATGTGAATCAATGGCGCATCCTGAGCCAGGTCTCTATTGCGCCGGATCTCCGTACTATCTGTCAGGAGACAGGAATTGATCCGAACCAAGCAATTCGTACCGTTGCGGAATTGCTCTCGGTGGGCTTGGTTGAGATCGTGCCGCCTAAACTTCAAGCTCCTAAGGTTCATGTCCATGAAGAGACACTCCTACAGCATAGCAAGGCAATGGTGGGGAGTGGGGTTTCGGCTGAACAAGGGGGGCATGCAGCTGGCCGAGTTCTGCTCGATGCGATTATGCGGCGCGTCCGCGGGTTGTAACTGAAAGGATCCCTCGACTATGCAGCAGCTTAAGATCGTGATTACCGGGAGCTATTCGGCTGGTAAGACCCAGTTTATCCGTACCATTAGTGATATTGAGACGGTCTCGACCGATTATGCCGTTACTCTTGATGAGGAACGCGAACTCAAACGTGAGACGACGGTTGCGCTGGACTTTGGAACGATTGCTATCAATGATAAGCTGAATCTCTACCTCTTCGGTACTCCGGGTCAGGAACGCTTCGACTTTATGTGGGAGCATCTGGCGATTGGGTGTCTCGGATATGTGGTGATGGTGGATAGCTGCCGCCCTGGCCACTTTGCTGAGACCCAGCGGCTGATGTCGCGCTTTATCGAGATTACCGATGCACCCTTTGTGGTCGCAGCCAATAAGCAGGATGATCCATCTGCACTGCCGGTGAGCTACGTGCGTCGCCGCCTCGGTGTGCCACTGGAGATCCCGGTATTGCCCTGTGTCGCCACGGAGCGCCTGAGTGTCAAGACGGTGCTGCTCTCGCTGCTGCGCCATATTGCTACGCGCTACCAGGATGATTCGGGTGAGGGCGGGGTTATTGAGGAGTAGTAGGGGCGCGTCGTGACGCGCCCCTACGCATCCCGAAGGTAGCACCGGCTTCTAGCCGGTCACGATGCGCCACCGACCGGCTAGAAGCCGGTGCTACCTTTCTAGGTGGTAGGGCACACTCGTCACCACAACATTCTTGTTGAGCATGAGTGCAGCCTTGAGCAGGAAGCCGGTCTGGTTGTGGAGGAGGTGTTCCCACCAGTGGGCGGGCACAAACTCCGGCAGGATGACGGTCAGTACGTCGTCATCGTAGCGCGCATCGAGCTCTTGGATGTAGTTGAAGAGCGGGGTGATGAGCGACCTATAGGGCGATTCGAGCACCACGAGGGGCACATTGCAGCCCCAATCGCTCCAGCGTTGCTGGAGCTTGGCGGTGTGGTCGGGATCGAGGTTGACATAAACAGCAGTGACATTATCGGGGGCGAGCGAGCTACCATACTGGAGTGCCGGCAGTACCCCCCGGTGGATACCGCTCACCAGCACGACTGCGGTGTGGCGGCGCAGCGCGATGGGCAAGTCGGCACCTTCTAATGAGAGCTGGCGTGCGACGCTGTTGTAGTGGCGGTGGATGCTGGTGAAGATGATCACCATCAGTGGGACGATCACGAGTACCAGCCATGCGCCTTCATAAAAGCGGGTGATACCCTGCACCAGCATGACGATCAGGGTGATGAAGGCACCAAAGCCACTGATCATCACGCCGAGTTGCCAGCGGGGGGCTTTGATGCGCAGGTGGCGCACCACCATCGCCGATTGGGAGAGGGTGAAGGAGACAAAGACGCACACCGCGTAGAGCGGCAGCATCGCAATTTCGTTGGCCTGGAAGATGATTACCAACACTGCCGAGAAGAAGCCCAGCGCCAGGATGCCATTCGAGAAGACCAGGCGGTCGCCGCGTGACGAGAACTGGCGTGGTAGGAAGCGATCCCGCGAGAGGAACGAGGCGAGGCGTGGGAAATCGGCGTAGGCGGTGTTGGCTCCTAAGATGAGGATGGTGGCAGTTGCGATCTGGATGGCGACATAGACCGGGCCATTACCGAAGGTGGTACGGGCAATCTGCGAGACGACCGTCTCGTGGCTGAGTTCGTTAGGGACGGCATGGTGGGCATTGGCCAGCCATGTAATGCCTAAGAACATCGTAATCAGGAGCGCGGCCATCATGGTAAGGGTGGCGGAGGCATTCTTGGCTTCGGGGCTTTTGAAGGCTGGGACGCCATCGCTGATGGCCTCGATGCCAGTGAGGGCGGTACATCCAGCGGCAAAGGCGCGCAGGATGAGCAACAGGGTAATTGCCTCACCGGGTTCGGGGATCTCTGGTGCAATGCTATGGATTACCGGGGCGGCACCAACGAAGAAATTCTTGGTGATGGCGAAGATGATCATGCCCATCATACTGACCACAAAGACATAGGTGGGAACCGAGAAGATGAGGCCACTCTCTTTGAGGCCGCGCAGGTTGGCAATCGAGACGAGGACGATGAAGCCCAGTGCGATGGGAACGGCATGCTCACGCACTTGAGGGAAGCCCCAGTTGCCTGCGAGTGAGGTAATCGCGGCTACACCCGCCGAGATACTCACCGCTACGGTCAGCACATAGCCAACCAGAAGCGCCCCGGCGGCAATCAGGGCGGGAATATCGCCCAGGTTGTCCCGCGAGACGATATAGCCACCACCGCCCTTAGGGTAAGCGCGGATGGTCTGGCGGTAGGATGAGACGACAATAATGAGGAGGAAGGCAATAGCGACAGCAATCGGCATCGAGAGGCCCAAGGCATGTGCGCCAGCAACGAGGAGCATTGTGAGGATGGCCTCGGTTGCGTAGGCCACCGACGAGAGCGCGTCCGACGAGAAGACCGCTAGGGCGGTGATGCGACTCAGTCGCTCGTGGTGTTGATGTTCGGTTGCAATCGGTTTGCCAAGAAGAAGACGCTTGATCTGGCCCACGATACACCATACCTGCGTAGTCCGAGGCACCCCAACTCGGAGGGTTCGGGAATCAGTAAAGATGACAACAAAAAACCACCGGACTAGCGGCAGTCCGGCGGGGCGGCTGTCGTATTCATCATCGAAGTTGCGTAGTGGTGTGCGGCGCTGATGATAGCACCTTGGGGGGATGGAGTCAATTAGGGGCGTACCCCATTTTTTGCCGCAAAGAACGCAGAGGGAGATGCCGCATGGCTTCGGCGCTGCCGGTAGCTGAGCCTGCCGAAGCTGAGCTTGTCGAAGGCAGCGTTGGCTTCGACACGCTCAGCCAACGGCAGCGTTGGTTTCTCCGCTGCCTGAGCTTGTCGAAGGCAGCGTTGGCTTCGACAAGCTCAGCCAACGCACCGTAGGGGCGCATCACGATGCGCCCACGGGATGCGGCGATATGGTTGGGGTACACGGGCAGGGCGCATCACGATGCGCCCCTACGGATGGGGTGGTGGGACACACCACCCCATCCCATCCCTCCGCACCCTCTGCCCCAGGTTGATCAGCAGTATCCAGTCTCTATTCTGATTTAGGAGAATTCTGCTCGTCATTCCCGACCCCTAAGAGTAGCCAATCAAAACTAACCCTCAGAATGGTGTGCAACGCAATCAACACATCTGCATTAGGTAGCGCATTGCCATTCTCAATCCGGCTGTACTGGGTTCGACTGATATAGACATGCGCAAGCTCCATACGTGCCCGCAGGTACTCTTGGGTAAGATCGAGGGCTGTCCGACGCAGACGGATGCGTTCACCCATGGCACGAGCCAGGGTGCGCTGGTGGGTGAGGTATTCCTCTGGAAGATCTTGCATTCGCTTGGGCATAGTCGCTCCAAGCGGATACTATGCACGCTCATGTCTCTTCCATGTTCCATAGAGGGGATGTATGGGTTGTGGTTAGAAAAAAGCTCTCGGTGTGGTTTCAGAAGTGGGAGTCGCGGGGCGGGGCGGGGCGCATGAAGCCCCTAGTTGTTTCCTCTGCGCACCTCGGCGTCCTCGGTGGTTTCGATTCGTTTACCGCAGAGGGGGGGGATTCTCCGCTGCCGGTAGCTGAGCCTGCCGAAGCTGAGCCTGCCGAAGCTGAGCCTGCCGAAGCTGAGCCTGTCGAAGGCAGCGTTGGCTTCGACACGCTCAGCCAACGCACCGTAGGGGCGCGTCGTGACGCGCCCACGGGATGCGGCGATATGGTTGGGGTACACGGGCAGGGCGCATCACGATGCGCCCCTACGGATGGGGTGGTGGGACACACCACCCCATCCCATCCCTCCGCACCCTCTGCGTTCTCTGCGTTCTTTGTGGCTACACATGCCCCTACCCCCGCTCCCGGATTGTCGCTGCTGCCTGGTACCACGGCTCGCGCAGTTCGAGTGGCCACGTACTCACATGGCGCTCCAGATCACTCAGCGTGGTCGCATCACCAATCCAGGCAAGTGCCTCTATCGCCTTGCGGCGCAGGTAGATCGGGGTATCCTCGCGGCCGCTGCTGCGCCCGTTGACCTGAAAGATGCCGAGTTGGAACCGACGCAGCTCACGCCCCGCCGCGATGTCCTGGATGACCTGCTTGATGGTCGGGCCGGGGCGGCCATCTTCGAGCGTAAACTGTTCGTGTTCGATCTCCATGCCCATCCACGCGAGGCTCTGCAACGCCTTGCTCTTGATCGTCTGGCTGGGGTTGGTGATTAGGAGCCGCATTAACCAGTGGATGACGGTGGGGTTGGCCGCTCGCACTCGCCCCGCGAGGTAGGCGAGTTGTTGGGCGGCACTGTTGGGCAGATCGCGCTTGCGCCGCACGAGGATCGTTAGGAGCGGTGCTACAAGAGTTGGCTCGAAGAGGGTCAGGGCATCCGCAGCCGACCACATCGTATCTTCCCAGTCGTCACTGATCTCCATCCCGGCGTGGTCGGTTGGACTGACGATGATGCGCAGTAGTTGGCGGGCGTCGAGGAGTTTGCGGTAGGTGGTGTCTATCATGTCGCCCAGGGCGAAGGCGGCGAGTGCCCGCTCTGGGGGGTGGGGGGAGGTGCGGAGGATCTGGCGAAATTCGTGACGCCCCTCTGGCCCTGCTTTCCAGACCTCCATCAACCGTACTAACATGCGGTCGTTACGTAGGTTGTTGATCGAAAAATTGGCCAGAGATTGATCATTCGATGGACTAGATAACGAAGTCATATCATGGTAGTCGCGGGCGAAGAGCAAGTCATCCACACTCTGGGTCTGGGTCTGCTGGGTTAGCTCATCATGGGTTGGCAGGTAGATATTGCGGAGGGCGCGGGCGGCAGCAATACGCACATTGGTATACTCGTAGCGCGGGCCGCTACTCGTCTTGCGCACCCGTTCGACCAGAATGCGGCGCAGTTCGTGGCGTACCTGGGGATGGTTCAGGCGTCCGAGGGCAGTAGCCATCTGCTCACGGCGCTCGGCAATCGGCTCGCGGTCGGCACGCAGCCGGAGGACACAAGCATCCAGCAGCTCCTCGCGCAGCGCCACTGGTACGCATGTCTCCTGTTCTGGGGGCAGCGCCTCTAGGCAGCGCACCGCGATCAGGGCGTGGGTGTAGCTCCCCACGCGGATGGCTGCGGCGAGGTGGGCAAAGAGTGGCGTCGGGTTGCTGAGTAGCCCTGCTAAGGCGCAGAGTACATCTTCCCACCAACCTTGGCGCTGCGGGCTACTACACAGGCTGATGATGTCACTCACCCGCTCGTCCATGTCTGGGCGAGCCGCAAGCGCCACCGCCGCCGCGTAGGCGTGCAGCGTCGGGTTGACAAAACGGGCCGCATTGGGGCCAACACTCACCAGTATGCGGGCGTTGCACAGGGCTTGGTAGAGCTCCTCTAGGCTGTAGTCACGGGCGTGGCGGATGTCGGCCAGGATACGGAAGAGGTCATGCAGGCTGATGCGATCCAGATGATTCCAACGGCTATACCATGCCAACGCACCCAAACTGGTACGCGCCACATCGCCGACGCCATAGTGGGGGGGGATCAGGCTCATCGCCTGATCGAGGTACTCCTGCACGATCTGGTTGCGGGTCAGTTTGGTCTGGATGTTGCCCGCGATGCGGCTATAGATCATGGCCAACAGGCTCGGATCGCTCGCCAAGGCCAAGAGCCGATTGTCGCGCATCTGGCTGAAGATCTGGTAGCTGCCACGCTCTTCGCGCTGGCGAATATAGCGCAGGATCTGCTGTTCACTCAGGGGTTGGAGCACCAGTACATGCACCCAGTTCAGAATCTGGGCGGGGAAGTTCTCTTGGGTGGCGGTAAGGATGAACTTCTGGTTACGAAGGCGGCGACTCATCGCGGCCAGTTCGTGGGCCAGGTCGAGGCGGGCTTGGGCGGGGAGGCTATCAAGGTTGTCCAGCAGGAAGATGTAGCGCGGATCATTCGGTGCTGTTGGGTGTGGGCGAAAGACCTCACAGATCGCATCGCCCAGAGCCGGATTGGCGATACTGGCCTGCTCGATAATCTGGCGCTCCAAACGCCCCGCCCCGCGCTGGCTCTCGTAGCCACTCAACGAGATCATAATCCCCGCTGGGCTACTCGGATCATGCGTCACCTGAAGCGCGAGGTCATAGGCCAAGCGTTGCAGAATCGTCGTCTGCCCGGAGTGGGGCGGCCCAATCACGGCGATCAGGCTACTCTGGCTCACCAGCACCTTGCGTGGGCCACGATCATCCTCCTGCGGGTTGAGCAGCCGGTGCAGGCTCTCCAGCACACTCACACTGGTGGGTGCATCCTCCGGGCGGCTACGCAGCAGATGCCAACTCTGCCCCGGTGCGGCCACCAACACCCCCATCTCAATGAAGTCCGGCCCACTCCAGCGCAGGTAGTCCGGGTTGCTCAGGATATTGGCCACATACTCCAACTGCACGTTGGGGGCAAAGAGCCGCCCATCTGCCGCACGCATATAGAGAGTCGGAACGATCCAGCCCGTGTCATCGGTGGTATAGACGCGCCGACGGGCGATATTGACGGCCACATCAATGATGCCCTCGCGCAGTAACTGATCGCTCAGGTGGTAGGTGAAGCGCCGGGCGAGGCTGATCGCGACGATGCGCTGCATCGCCAAGACGGACGGCACGCCCCCGCTGATGACCAGTTGGGCGGCGAAGCTATTCAGGGTGCGTACCCCGGATGTCTGGGCGGTGCTACAGGAGATGAGGATGATCAGGGTTGGGCGGCGCTGCTGGGGGAGTTGCTGCATCAGGTTGACAAACTCTTTGCCGGGGTAGAGTTCCCCTTTGCCAGTCACCGCATCTTCGAGCAGTAGCTGTGTCCCCTTCCGTTCGTGGTGTATCCCATGGCCAATGAAGAGGATGACATCATAGCCGCGTGCGGCTTCGCCTTCTAGGCTGCCCTGCCCAATGGCCTGGTGCAACGCCTGTGGCGACGCGACGGGCAGGAGATCGTAGCTAAACTGCCCCGAACTGACCAAGGCACTAAAGCGGGTACGCATATCCCGCACTTCACTCTCGCGGCCGACCGGGGCGAGGTTCCAACGCTCCTGGAGATCGTTCGGATCGGCGATGAGCAGCAGCATACGCACAGGGCGCTGGGCGACGAGCTGCCCCTCATCAAAACTCTCACTCTCGATATAGCGTGAAAAAGCCACGCGGGCATCGGTCGCCAACGGGCGCGGTGGAGTCAAACCACCACTATCATCAAAGTGGAGCAGTTCCCAGGGGATAGCGTGCAACTCAGGCGCAGCGGGGTCAAGGGCGAGGCGCACCCGCAGCAGGTGCTCCCGCGAGACAGCCGCAGCCCAGGCTTGCTGAAACGCGACGGCTAAGCGGCCACTCAGCAGCCGGTTAAAGAGATCGAGCCCATAGTTGGCCAGATCTTCACCGGAGGTCATTGGGAAGAGGAAATCCTGGTGCAGGAGCAGATTCTCCTCAGCGTGTACACGCCGCCCCCCACTGAGCCACATCTCCACCGCATAGCTCACCTCGTCCCCGGTGGAGCGTCGGCGTACCCGTATCAGGAGATCATCAATGGCCGGCATGTTCGCCTCCTCTTTGCAACCTCACCATGCCCCATGCTATACTCTCTTCGTTCTCTGCGTGGAAAGCGAGGCAGTGGTGACTGCATGGCGGCACAGGTGGCGGGTAGTCTTTTTGGGCATGATCCTCTGGTTCCTCGTGGCATGTCAGCCCATACCGCCCACATCCATCCAGCCATCAGCGACACCGCAACCCCCACCAACCCGTACCATTCTGCTCCTCTGGCATGCATGGCCTGCGCCCCAAGATCGTGCCCTAACCAGATTAGTTGAAGAGTACAACCGCAGCCAGCCCAACACCCAGATCATGATCCAGAGCCGCTCGATGGCCACGATCAGCAGCGATCTTGCACTGGCCGTCAGCGAAGGGCGCGGGCCACATATGGCCCTCATCAAGAGCCACCTGCTCGGCACACTCGTTGATGCTGGTACTATTCTACCCTTGGACGCAGATATTCGTGCGACCGAGTTGAACCAGATTCTGCCCACGGTCTTAGCTACTGGCCAGATCCAGACCGCCACTGAGCCCCACATCTATGGCATCCCCATCACCTTCGACACGCTCGCGCTCTACTACAACCAGGCCAACTTTACCGCCCGCCCGCCCGCCGACATGCCCACGCTCCTGCGGGTAGCGCGTGGCCTCACCGACACCCAGAGCGATCCGCCCACCTGGGGGCTGGCACTCAATTTGAGCCTGGATCGCACCATTGGCTACCTCTATGCCTTTGAAGGGCGGATCTTCGATGCCTCCAACGAGCTAGTGTTGGGTAGCAGCGGGCGAGCCGGAGCCGAAGCATGGCTGGCATGGGTCGAAAGCCTGCACAGCGACCCCCAGATTCTGGCCAGTAGCGACGGGATTGCGGTCGAGAACGCGATCATGCGCCGCGAAGTCATCATGACCCTTGACTGGTCGTATGCACTCAGAACCTACCATAATCTCTGGCAGGAGCACCTAGGCGTAGCGATGTTACCCGAACTCGACGCTGATGGAGCCCCAAGCCCCTACATCCAGAGCGACCTGATGGTACTCAACGCCTACAGCAGCCCCAGCGAGCGCCAAGAGATGAGCGACTTCATCCGCTACCTCCTCAGCCCTGAAGCGCAGTACATTCTGCTCCAAGCGGGATGTCAGCCGGTCAGTACACGCCTCGATCTTGAAGACCAGCCCGATCTTCGCCCCTACATACAAACAGCGGCGATGGTCTTTCGCAGCCAGGCCGAACATGGCCAACCGATGCCCAACCAGCGCGAATCCCACGAAATAGTCTGGAACATCCTAAGCGACATGCAATCCAACACGTTACGCCACCTACTCAGCCCGGAACAAGCCGTTACCGAAGCCGAAGCGCAGTTGCGCCAACGGCTGACCCTAGAACCCTAAACTGGCTACATTCTCGTAATGCAAGCATGCTATAATCTACTACATTCCCTAATCATTACAGTTCGTTGCCTGTGGACACACAACATTGCCGATTAGCGCCCAGCAGCCTAGTTGCCCAGGCATCAGAAATGTAGTAGAATAAGCCAAGATGGCCGTTAACCACGGCCTTATCCTGGCACCGACTGCCAGTTCGTTCTCGCCTCTGCTCCAGAACTGCTGACGGCCCCTAAGGAGGATCTGAATGGCAAGCAGAACCGAAGAGATGGTGCGGCATCTGAAGGCCTTGTCCATGAACACACCCGACATCGAAGCTTCAGCCGTCGTGAGTGTTGATGGCCTCATCATGGCTTCGGCGTTGCCGGCGGATGTTGAGGAAGACCGGGTCTCGGCCATGAGTGCAGCCATGCTCTCGCTTGGTGAGCGTATCGCTAATGAGCTGAAACGTGGCCAGCTCGACCAGGTCTTTGTTCGTGGTGAAGATGGATATGTGATCCTTATGGCTATTGGTGAAGAGGCAGTGCTGACCGCACTTGCTCAGAGCCGTGCCAAACTCGGTCTTGTTTTCCTAGATATGCGCCGAACGGCGAACGAACTGATCAACCTGGTGTAATACCAGGGCGATCCTCCAAAGGTTCAACTGATCGGGGTCGAGCAGTATATTGCTCGACCCCGTCTGTGTTGGAATGATAATGGTAGCACCGGCTTCCAGCCGGTCACGATGCGCCACCGACCGGCTGGAAGCCGCAGGGCATGTGCAAAGTCACCTCCGGTGGGGGTTCGGGGGTGGCGAAGCCACCCCCGAAGATCTTTTTTGTTGTTGTTTTGCGGCGCAGCCGCAAAACAACAACAAAAAGTGGGGATTGGGGCGCAGCCCCAAGGACTTTGCACATGCCCTGCTGGAAGCCGGTGCTACCTTCCCTAATCATTAAACAGATTACCCAGATTGATACTCGGCCCGCTGCTACTGCTGCTACTACTGCTTGATGGCAGGTACTGCGCGATCTTCTTGGCCAGATTCATGGCGGGCATCGTCTGGAGCCAGACACGGCCTGGGCCACGCAGGGTAGCCAGGAACAGCCCCTCACCGCCAAAGAGGATATTCTTAAAGCCGCGCATCATCTCCACATCAAACTGCACAGTCGGCTCGTACATCGCGACGTGGCCAGTATCCACCTTGAGCATCTGATTAGCATCGAGGGTATACTCGACAATCTCACCATCAAGCTCAACAAAGGCCAAGCCGGGGCCGGTGATCTTCTGCATAATGAAGCCCTCGCCACCGAAGAAGCCCGCGCCCAGCTTGCGGCGGAAGTGCAGATCGAGATTGACACTGCGCTCGGCGCACATGAACGAGTCCTTCTGGCAGATCATCTGCTGGCCAGGGCCGAGGTTGAGCGGCACGATCTTACCGGGGAACTCAGCGGAGAAACCGATGATCCCGGTGCCGCCCTGCGAGGTGAAACTGACCATAAAGATCGACTCGCCGGAGAACATGCGCTTGAAGGCTCCGCCAAGCCCACCCTCCATGTTGGTCTGCATATTGATGTTGGCACTCATCCAACTCATACCACCCCGCTCGGAGAAGACGGTCTGGTTGGGGGGCAGTTCGATCACCACCGCCTGCATGGTCGTACCGATGATCTTATACTTGAGGCCACTAGCACCCTCACCGAAGCCAACAATGGCAGGATCGGGAAGGTCAATGCGCTCACCGGGGCGATTATCATACACATCGGCCATCGTCTGTGACTCGCCACCGTTGCTGGGGGCAACCGGGGCGGCTGTGGCAGTAACGACTGTGCCACAGGCGGTACAGAAACGGGCATTCGGGGCGAGTTCGGCGTCACAGTTAGTACACCGCATGGGAGATGCCTCCTCTCCAATGCGCCCAATGGGCGCATCACTTACACACTACTGTTGCATTGTACGTCGTTTGGGCAAATTTTGTTTCCATTTTGCAGCCAAACGGCCACGCAGCATCCAAATGGTGCTACGTGGCCGTTGTGCCAAGTCCTTCGTCTGAAGGTAGCACCGGCTTCTAGCCGGTCACAATGCGCCGCCGACCGGCTGGAAGCCGGTGCTACCTTAGATCTACCCCTGCCCACCCTTACTGAGGGTAGCCAAGAAATCCACATTGGTCTTCGTTTTAGCCATACGAGTAAGCATCAATTCGGTGCCTTCGTTATCGCCGAGCATACTCACCATACGGCGTAATGTCCAGACCTGGCGTAGAGCTTCGGAGCCAAGGAGCAACTCCTCACGGCGGGTGCTACTACGCTGGATGTCGAGCGCCGGAAAGATACGCTTCTCGGCCAATTTACGATCCAGGTGCAACTCCATGTTGCCGGTACCCTTAAACTCCTCGTAGATGACATCATCCATGCGCGAGCCGGTATCAACGAGGCAGGTAGCGATAATAGTGAGCGAGCCCCCCCCCTCGATGTTACGGGCGGCACCAAAGAAGCGTTTGGGCGGATAGAGGGCGACTGGATCAATACCGCCGGAGAGGGTACGCCCGCTGGGGGGCATGTCCAGGTTATAGGCACGGGCGAGGCGGGTGATCGAGTCCATCAGGATGACCACATCCTGCCCACCCTCCACCAACCGCTTGGCACGTTCGAGGGTCATCTCGGCGACCTTAGTATGATCCTCCACCGGCTCATCAAAGGTCGAGGAGATAACATCCCCCTTCACACTACGGCGCATATCGGTCACCTCTTCAGGGCGCTCGCCGATCAGCAGCACCATGAGGTGGATGTCCTGGTAGTTGGTAGTCAGGCCATTAGCAATCGCCTTAAGGAGCATCGTCTTACCCGCCTTGGGGGGCGAGACGATCAAACCGCGCTGACCGCGCCCAATCGGGGCGATCAGGTCAACCAGGCGTGTATG
>RRYU01004643.1_pt1 | contig 20628 bp, 14 predicted proteins | sample 2162651 | NCBI WGS metagenome assembly RRYU01 (sample SAMN10267283, study PRJNA491782) | microbial mat metagenome | isolation source: biomat in the production well | place: Japan: Minami-Kanto gas field, natural gas well KTG3 | collected 2017-06 | reverse complement strand
AATTCACACAGGAAGGCATTACCGTCGACCGGGATGCTGCACGCAAAGCGAAGGAAATACTTCTGGAATTTCTGCACGACATCATCAGCAGGCACAATGCCCGTGACGGCAGGATCTGGTTGATGGGATTCAGTCAGGGTGCGGTTATGAGTTATCTCGCTGCTCTTGCCGAACCGTCCCTGCTGCACGGCGTCATAGCTTTAAGCGGACAGTTCCCCGAACCTTCCCTGCTGCTCAACGCGGATCCGGAGTTGTTCCGATCCATTCCGTTCCTTGTCGTACACGGGCTCTATGACGATGTTCTTCCCGTGACAAACGGAAGACGCTCTGAAAGGTGGCTTGCAGAACATGTCGACATGCTTACCTACAGGGAGTACGCCATGGGGCATGAGATCAATAACGAAGCTCTTGAACTGGTCAGGAACTGGCTTCTCCGCACGAACAGTGAAAAAGCAACACCCTGAAGCGGGCGTTTCCTTTTGAGCGACGAATTGACGGAGAATGCGTATATTCAGGCTTTTAATTTGAGAAGATGTAACACAGATAATGAAGGAAACACCTGCAAGCATACTGAAAAAGAAAATACTTGTGCTGGACGGGGCCATGGGAACCATGATCCAGAGATACAAACTCGAGGAAGAGGATTTTCGTGCTGAACGGTTTGCGTCCCACTCGCATCCTCTCAAAGGAAATAACGACATTCTTGTCCTCACACAGCCGGATATCATTCATGCCGTACATTGTGCGTTCCTGGAGGCCGGATCCGACATTATTGAAACCAACACCTTCAATGCAAACCCGGTTTCCCAGGCTGATTACGGAACCGAACACCTTGCCAAAGAACTCAACCTCACCGCCGCGAGTCTGGCACGGAAGGCCGCCGATGCGTACACGGAAAAAGATCCGTCAAAGCCCCGTTTTGTAGCAGGATCGGTCGGCCCTACGAACAAGACGCTGTCGCTCTCCCCCGATGTCAACAACCCGGGTTATCGGGCAGTATCTTTTGAAGACATCGTCGATAACTACCGGGAACAGCTTGAAGGCCTCATCGAAGGAGGGGTGGATCTTCTTCTTGTTGAAACAGTTTTCGATACCCTCAACTGCAAAGCTGCCATTTTTGCTATCGAAGAGGTGTCCAGGGAAAAAGGAATCCGGCTGCCTGTCATGATTTCAGGAACCATTGTCGATGCAAGCGGCCGAACGCTTTCCGGACAGACAACAGAGGCTTTCTGGGTTTCCGTGGCACACACTCCGGGGCTGCTGAGTGTAGGTCTGAACTGTGCTCTTGGAGCGAAACAGATGAGGCCGTTCCTCGAAACGCTCTCGAATATTGCCGGCAGTTTTGTAAGTGTTTATCCAAATGCAGGACTTCCCAACGAATTCGGCGAATACGATGACAGCCCGGAATACATGGCCTCCCAGATCGCGGAGTTTGCCGAATCAGGGTTCGTCAACATCGTAGGCGGATGCTGCGGAACGACACCCGAACACATCAAAGCCATAGCCGAAACGGTTGCAACGATTCAGCCGAGGAAAAAACCGCAACTCGTATCCGAACTCCGTCTATCCGGCCTCGAACCGCTTTTTGTCAACAAAACGACCGGATTCATCAATGTAGGCGAACGCACCAACGTCACCGGATCGAGAAAATTCGCCCGCCTTGTCAGGGAGAAACAGTACGACGAAGCCCTCTCCATTGCACGCCAACAGGTTGAAAACGGAGCGCAGGTCATCGATATCAACGTCGATGAAGGAATGCTCGACTCGGAAAAAGTAATGCGGGATTTCATCAACCTGATTGCATCCGAACCTGAAATAGCCAAAGTGCCGCTGATGATCGATTCGTCGAAATGGTCGGTAATCGAAAGCGGCCTGCGCTGTACCCAGGGCAAATGTATTGTCAATTCCATCAGCCTGAAGGAAGGAGAAGAGCTATTCAGAAAACGTGCCCGCAAGGTTATGCAGTATGGTGCGGCCGCGGTTGTCATGGCCTTCGACGAAAAGGGCCAGGCCGATTCTCTTGACCGCCGCATCGAGATTTGCGGCCGGGCATACAGAATTCTCACGGAGGAGATCGGGTTCCCCCCTGAGGACATTATTTTCGATCCGAATGTGCTGACCGTCGCAACCGGTATCGAGGAACATAATAACTATGCGGTAGACTTTATCGAATCCGTCCGCTGGATCAAGCAGAACCTGCCTCATGCCAGAGTCTCGGGCGGGATCAGTAACGTCTCGTTTTCTTTCCGCGGCAACAATCCGGTACGGGAAGCGATGCATGCGGCGTTCCTCTTCCATGCCATCCGGGCGGGCCTCGACATGGGCATTGTCAATGCAGGCCAGCTTGCCGTCTATGACGACGTTGATCGTGCATTACTGGAACGGGTCGAGGATGTGCTGCTCAACCGGCGGCAGGATGCGACCGAACGTCTTGTGGAATTTGCGGAAACCGTCAAGGGTGATGAAACAAAAACCGAAACGACGAAAGCCGAATGGCGGAACGGAACGGTCGAAGAACGCTTACAGTATGCGCTCATAAAAGGCGTGGTAGACCATATAGACGAAGACACGGAAGAGGCCCGGCAGAAACACTCAAGTCCGCTTGATATCATTGAAGGGCCGTTGATGAACGGCATGAATGTGATCGGAGACCTCTTTGCCGAAGGCAAGATGTTTCTTCCACAGGTTGTCAAAAGCGCGCGGGTGATGAAAAAAGCCGTCGCGTACCTCATTCCTTTTATCGAAGAGGAAAAAGCAAAGTCCAGGGACACCAAACCCGCCGCAAAAATCCTGCTTGCAACCGTGAAAGGCGATGTACATGATATCGGCAAGAACATTGTCGCTGTTGTACTGGCCTGCAACAATTTCGACGTTGTCGATATCGGCGTCATGATGCCGTGCGAAAAAATCCTTGAAGCTGCCGATAACGAAAAAGCGGATGTGATCGGCCTGAGCGGACTGATCACCCCCTCTCTCGACGAAATGGTCCATGTCGCCAAAGAGATGGAACGAAAGGAAATGAAAATTCCGCTTCTGATAGGAGGCGCAACCACGTCGAGAATCCATACGGCTGTTAAAATCGCCCCTAACTATTCGGGTCAGGTTGTCCAGGTACTCGATGCATCCCGGAGCGTTCCGGCTGTTGCCAGTCTGGTGAACCCTTCGCATCATGATGACTTTGTCGCAAAATTGCAAAAAGAGCAGGAAGCGCTACGTGAACGTCATGCCGCAAGAAATGATGCAAAAAAATTCCTCAGCATTGAAGAGTCTCGAAAAAACCGGGCAAAGCTGTCCTGGAACAACGATACAGTAACGGTACCGAACCGTTTGGGCCTCACTATACTTGACAATGTGTCTCTGGATGAACTGCGCAAATACATCGACTGGACACCGTTCTTTGCGGTTTGGGAATTGCACGGGAAATACCCGAATATTTTCGATCATGAAAAGTATGGAAGTGAAGCGCGCAAGCTGTTCGACGATGCAAACAATCTGCTTGACGTTATCTGTACCGAACAATCGTTCAGTGCAAAAGGTGTTGCCGGTATCTTCCCGGCAAACAGTAACGGAGATGATATAGAGATATACACCGATGAGAGCAGAACCGACGCTCTCTGCACCCTGCACACCCTCCGGCAGCAAACCGACAAGGGAAACGGCAGTCCGAGTCTGGCTCTTGCGGATTTTATTGCGCCGAAGTCAAGCGGCGTGAAAGACTATATCGGCGGTTTTACCGTTACAGCCGGGCATGGCGTCAAAAAGATGATGGACCGTTTTGAAAAAAACCATGACGACTACCACCGTATCATGGCCCAGGCACTGGCCGACAGACTTGCGGAAGCATTTGCGGAAATGCTGCACCGGAAAGTTCGTGTTGAGCTTTGGGGCTATTCTCTCAATGAAAATCTTCTGAAAGAGCAGTTGATTGCCGAAAAATACAGGGGAATCCGCCCTGCACCCGGCTATCCTGCATGTCCTGATCATACGGAAAAACCTTTCATCTTTGATCTGCTTAACAGCGAGATCAACACAGGTGTTACGTTAACGGAAACCTATGCCATGAATCCTGCCGCATCGGTATGCGGCCTCTACTTTGCACACCCCGAAGCCGGATATTTCGTACTTGGTGCCGTCGGAAAAGATCAGGTGGAAGATTATGCATCGCGCAAAAGCATGAGCGTGGATGAGGTTGAAAAGTGGCTTGCCCCAAACCTGAACTACACACCATAACGTCCGGCAACTTCCGAACAACTATTTCTTTCGTTACAACGTACAGCTTTCCACTGTCTTATACGGATACGGCTCTTCCAGGGCACGAAGCACCGCTGCGTCGCGGTTATAGACATCTTCGCGGAACAACACTTCGTCTCCCTCGGCAACAGCAGTAAGATAGAGCAGAAAGATCGGAATGTCTTGAGACAGATGAATAGTCCTGGTCTTGCCCCCCGCAATGGTTTTCCGGATATCTTCCTCACTCCATCCAAGAAGAACCTCTGCCAGCTCAAGAGGATTCTGGAGTCGAATACATCCATGACTGAAAGCACGGGCACTTTTATCGAAAAGATGCTTGCCCGGTGTATCATGAAGATAAACCAGATGCTTGTTGGGAAACATGAACTTGACACGGCCGAGAGCGTTCCTGGTCCCTGGTGGTTGACGCAGACGATATGGCAGCGATCCGGCACTGTAATCGGCCCAGTTGATAGCGGCTGGATCGACGACACTACCGTTACGGTCGATAACCTGCAAACCTTGCTTTGCAAGATATCCCGGGTTTTTCTTGATCGCCGGCAACGCTTCCTTTTTCAAAATACCCGGAGGAACATTCCATGAAGGGTTGAAAATGACATACTGCATTTCTGCCTTGAAAACAGGGGTTTTCCAGAAAGGCTCGCCAACTATAACCTTTGAACCCCATTTGTAAGTACCGTTTTCTATATACTGAACGGTAAAACCCGCTATGTTGACCAGCAGAAAGGTTGGTTCGAGCTTTTGAATAAACCAGCGGTAACGATCGAGATTGATACGGATCTGATCTACCCGTTGGGCAACCGGCACATTGAGCGCCTGTAACGTCTTGGGGCCTACTGCTCCGTCCACTGCAAGCCCGTTCCGTTTCTGAAAACGTTTGACGGCCTCCTGCAGCTCATTGCCGTACAACATTGCCGATGATGCAAATGATGTATCGACCTGCGATAATGCGACTATCTCACCGGTTATTTCAAGACGCCTCCGTAAAGCGGGCATTCTCTCATCATACTGTCCTGCAACCTTGATGGACGGGCCTTCCGGAATAGTGTTCCAACCACCGTTTGCGGCTATCTGCCGGTATTTTGCAAGCCCTTCTTTAAGACTCGTATATTTGGGATGGTTCGGGCGAAGCTTCGAGATAACGACGGAAAGGGAGTCCCCTGCAAGAGCATTGCGAAGGGCGCCTGCAAGCCCGTCTCCATTTGCTCCCCCTGAAAGATTCCAGTTGGAGTCGATCTTCTCGGGATCAACCTTACCGTGAAGCAAATGATAAGAAACCTTGAACATTGCATCCGAAAGCAGTAATTCATATCTGGCTTTTAAAAATGGCGACGACGGCGAATTATCATAAAAATCCCGGATTCCGGAATAATGGTAATCATCCCTCAGAAGCCCGTCGGCTTCGACTGACTCGATTACATCGAGCAATTCGGTAATCTGGGACTTCTTTACCCAAACCGGTTGAAAGTCGTTCGATCTGTAGAAATCCGCAAGAAGTGCGTTGAAGGCGACCTTCTCGCGCCCGACCTGAATCGCGACATCCTCTTCAAGCTGCTCGATGTGACAACGAATGTTCTCCTGTATTTCAGTTGTTTTTTTATCTGAAGTTTTCCGAACTTCTTTCTGCACGACCTTTGAAACAGTGGTTTTTTGCGCGGATGGATCTGTTGAACTGCCGGGACTGAACGCCAGAAGAAATACCAGAATAGCTAACATAAGAAACATGTTGTAGTGATACCTTTACACCGCGAGTCGAAAAACCACGGTGGATCTGCATGTCGATAGTTTTTGTTGAAAACGTGTAATCATGCATTCGGAGTTCCCTCAGGGTCTCACCGGGATTTTTTCAGCGATACCCTGAGAGAAAACTTTCTTCATAAAGGCACCTCTATTACTTGTCATGAGCGATTTAAGTGCAAGGCGAACGGAGCGCAGAAACCGGAGTGTACACAGAGTACATGAGGATTTCGAGCACCGCTCAACGATGCAATTGAATCGCGGAATAAATAAATAGAGGTGCCCATAAACACTAAGCAGGATTGTGAATGGCAAGATCAGAATTCAGCAGGTTTGAGAGGCCGGCATATTTCTGGTCGCCGTTATAGATAAAGAGGCAGGACCCTCCCTTGATAAGATCGATCACCTGTCTGTACACTGAAAAAGGCAGTGCAGGACACCCCAGACTTCTTCCAAGGCGGCCATGCCGTCTGATAAAATCAGAAGAAACATAGTCTGCGCCATGAATAACAATATTACGCATGAGCGCATTGTCATTGATCCCCCGCTCAAGTCCCCTCAGCCTCAGCGAATAACCATGCTTGCCCTCATAGGTTCTGTCGGTCACAAAAAAACCAAGACTGCTTTTGAATGATCCCGGTACATTGGAAAATTTCACCGCCCGATTCTGGCCGCTGTTTTTGCCATGCGCAACCAGCGAGGATGCCAGGAGCCGGTTCCGGTCCATATCGATAACAAAAAGACGTTTCTTGACCGAAGGCTGGTTGTAATCGATTATAGTAAGCACTTTCTGATTCTTCAGTTCCCCTTTTTTCTTCAAGGTATAATAGCCGGTCATGGCCTTCCGGAGGACCCTGTAGTCAATGTTGTTTCTGAGTTCGGGAGTACGATAGAGGGACTGAATGCTGGAGGAAAGTTCCCCTTGTGAAGGAACACATTTAGCGTTCAAAGGGGAAAAAACAAATACCATTACAAGACAGATGAGCCTTATTGCCATATGATCTTCTCCTTTTCTCCGTTTCAGCAGACTAAACGCCCGGAAAAATGAGGATTTCCGTGGCAGCTTTTTATGCTACCGGCAAGCCTGTTTATTGTGTATGCTTTCGGTTACGGAACTAAAACATTCTCAACGCAGAACAAGTCATTCCGCAAAACGACGTCTGCCATTGTAACTGCAGAAGTCCGCGATAATCAGGTATGAAACTGCACGGTCGTTCAATGTGCAGGAAATGTTAACAAAGAAGATACTATTTTTTTCCGCATTCCAACAAAAATCTTTCAGGAACGCGGAACTTTTTACCTTTCCCGACTCTCTTTCTGTGACAATTTGTGACCTCATGGTTATTTTCATCGAACCAGCAACAAAATAAATGCATTTAACTACATTGCTCATGAAACCATTCATTGTAACACAACCAAAACCTGACACCATTATGAGAAAATCAATCCCTCTCCTGTTGATTGCCCTCTTCCAGCTCTCGCTTCTCAGCTCCTGCCAGCAGAAACCTGACGAGAAAGCCCGGGAAGGCGTTTCATCCGACAAACCGGCTGCGCCCCTGACGGAAGGACTGTTCAGGAAAACGTTCGAGGGGATCCTGCACATGCAGATTTCAGCTCCTGAAGGTTCTCAGAACGGTAAGCTGTATATCTCAAAAAAAGGGACTCGCTTCGAGATGGATCTGGCCGATCCTGAAACAGGCACCGTCGTCATGCAGATTGTCACCTTCACCCCATCTGACGAACCGAACCTGCTTTACACGCTTAACGAGAAAGCGAAAACGTACAGTGTCATTGACATGAACGAGCTCGAAGATACGTTCGATGCAGTTCCGGAGAAAGAAAAAGAAAAACAGGATTACAAGGTTGAAAAACTCGGTACGGAAACCTTGCACGGATACAAATGTACGCATGTCCGTATTACCGACGATCATGGAGAAACCGAAATGTGGCTGACGAAAGACCTGATCAGTGCTGCTGATTTCTCCCGAATGCAGCCTGGCCGGCAAAAAGGCCCTGCGACATTCGACATACGTCTGAAAAAAGCCGGTCTTGAAGGCTTCCCCCTGAAAACATGGGACAAGGAATCAAATACAACCATGGAATTCGTCAAGATCGAACGCAAAAATCTCGACAACTCTTTTTTCCAGGTTCCTGCAGGTTATACAAAAAAAGAATCCGCCTTGCAGATGATGGTTCCGCAGATTTCCGATAAAGATATGCGGCAACTTGAAAACATGAAGGAAATGATGAACGAGGAGAACATGAAAGAGATGGAGGATATGATGAACAACATGCAGAAAAAGTTCGAAGGCATGCAGATGCCGGGACAGTAATTCTCCTGTCAGAGGACCAAAAAAGCCGTCTGCCAACAGACGGCTTTTTTATGGTAATCAACGCGCACAACAGCGGTATAGTGGAGCCATTATGTTGTCAACTCGCCCACCTCATGCAAACCGACAATATCCCTATAGGCAACACAGAGAGAACACACGCTCAGGGGCATGGTCACCAGCAACCCGATCCCCAATGCCAATATTCCAAGCAGATTGATCACGACAAGCACCAGAAAGAAAACAAACAGAGGAAACCAGTTTTTCGTCACGATTTGCCGGCTCGTCTCCATAGCTTGCCAAAACTCCATATGGTAATCGACAATCAACATGGAAACGAACATGTAGCTCACTAAAAGATAAATACCTGGAAGTACAAGGAGAACCATTCCTATTGCAACCAGGATGCCCATGACAAGGCTTGCAAGCAAAAGAGGCAGGAAATAGTTAAAGCCTTTGAAAAAATCACCGAACTGCACCTCCTGACTCTTCAAAAGCATAAAAACCACAACAATGAATCCTGCATAAAGCGGAGCGGTAACTGCACTTACAGCAAGAGACCCTATCACATCAAGCCTCGAGAACAATCCGGTCACCAGAACAATAATCAGGGTAAATACAATAAATTCACCGGCACGAGTCTTGAAAATTTCCCAACCATCTTTGAGGTATTTCGATACATCAACCTCATAGCCTTCGTTTATCAGTTTTTCAAACGTCTTCGGGTCCACTTTACGCCCGAAATCGAACGGCTGTGCTCCCTGTTCCATAAGCTCCTCCCTTGAGTTTTTTCTGATCGAAACATGTATTCATCAACCACAAACGCAAGATACACAGGATTTTCTTATGCGATGTCACAAACCTGCAAATCGAAAGGCACTTTCTCCCGCACTGTTTTGTTTTTTAAAGTGATAAAAACAACAACGCACAAGTACCATATGTTCGGCAATATCTTCAACACGTCAAGCGCACTCGATGCGACGGAAAGCATGATTGAAAAAAACTATCCCGTTCCTTTGATCTCTGCAGAGGAACTCTCGGCAATGCTTCAAAAGGAAAAAAACATCGCGCTCTTTGATACCCGTACACGTGAAGAGTATCAAAAAAGCCATATCAGCGGAGCGGTGCTTGTGACGCCGCAAACCACGACCGATGATTTCATCAGGGAGTATGGAGGACTGATACGGGAAAAAACCGTTGTCTTTTATTGCTCTGTGGGCCAGCGAAGCTCCGATTTTCTTAACCGTGTCCACAAGGCCTGCATGGCTGCCGGAACAAAGGAATGCTACAATCTCAGAGGGGGAATCTTCCGCTGGTATAATGAGGGCAACGCTGTTGTCAACGGGAATGGCGAAACCGACGACATCCACGGCTACAACCCGCTGTGGGGTATGATGATCGAGAAAAGGGCAAAAAAATGAATTCAGAATTCCGAATCAAGAATTCAGAATTTGGGAACCGTTTTTTATTTGTCATCAAATTAGTAGCCGGGACTCCGGCTTGTAGATTCTGAATTCCTGCTTCTGGCTCCCTTATAACAACGGTTTCCCTCTCTCGTCGGTACGGTTTGCCTGCGTCTTGAACTTGCTGAGAAAAACCCGCACCGCTCCATCGCCTCTGACAGAGGCGACTCCACCGTCCTGCCAGATACCGTTTTCCCTTGACCAGCGGCTCTCCAAAGGATCGCCCTGGTTCTGGTGAATGTTGTGTACGCCCCTGCCTCTCCGGAATGGCTCCCCGAAAACCAGGAGTTTGAAAGAGCCTTCCAGTACCCGCAGAAGATCGTCGAAAGCATCATGGCTTGTACCATATTTCCAAGGCGCACATTCCACATCGCTCCCTTCCGGCACACCGGGACCACCTGCTTTTTGACAGACAACCGTCGGCTGCAACTCCGGGCTTCGCAGGTAATCGAGTGCTCCTGATTCCGGCTCGGACCTGAGATAGTGCCAACCGCTTTTCAGATTGACAAGACCGTGCATGTCACTTTTTCCCAACTCGATCATCCTCCAGTGAAGACCGTCATGCTGTTTCTTGCTGTCAAGATCGACGGCACAACGATAGACGCCTTCTGGAGTATCGATCCTGATATTGCAATGATAGTACTCGTTATCGTCATGGCCGTTATCACATTCGTAACTCCGAAGGATCCCGACAAGAACACCATATCCATCGATAAGAGACATACGCTGTTTTTTCTTTTCAAGTTACCCTAATAGCACCAAAGGAACAACCGGAACAGCATCTGCAAAGTACCCGGAACCGGTCATCAACCACTACGGTATTCCCTGCATCTTTTATTCTGATCATCTTTGCGGATACGTATATTTCTGCTGAAGACTCCGACCGGAAAAATTATCATGAACAGTCCCGAACATCGTAACGGGTTCGTTGGAAACCATTGAACAAACTGCACTGATGACACCAATCCAGGAACAGATCACCCATATCTGGAACATACTTACCGCTCCCCTGCTTTCCATAGGACAAGCAGAACTGTCTTTCTGGAAAATACTCACCATCATCATCACCATTGCCATAATTGCCGGTGTGGCACGGTTTCTCAAAAGACTGGTGTCAGGAAAACTGCTTGAGCAATCCGTCCATGACGAAGGAACACGGGTAGCTCTGGGCACAATACTGCAGTACCTGCTTGTTTTTTTTGGTTTTCTCATCGTTCTTCAGTCAGCAGGTATCGATCTGAGCACACTGACTGTGCTGTCAGGAACTATCGGCCTGGGCATCGGCTTCGGGTTGCAAAACATTGTGGATAATTTCTTCAGCGGACTCATCATTCTGCTTGAAAGACCGGTCAAGGTAGGTGATCGTATCGAGATCGGCGCGATTAATGGTGACGTGACAAGAATCGCTATCCGATCGACAACAGTCCGCACAAACGACAACATCAATATCATCATCCCGAATTCCGAATTTGTCTCAAAACAGGTTATCAACTGGAGCCATACCGATCGTAATGTTCGTGTTGCTGTTCCTGTAGGGGTATCGTACAATTCGGACCCCGCAAAAGTCCGCGACATTCTTCTCGGGGTTGCCGACAATCACCCTGCCATCCTGGATCACCCCAAGCCGGATGTCATTTTTCTGGGATTCGGAAACAGCTCTCTTGATTTTGAACTCAGGGTCTGGACCAGGACACATATTCAGATTCCCAAAACCCTGCGTAGCGAACTCAATTACAGGATTTTTGAAGCATTCAAGGCAAACGGCATTTCCATTCCGTTCCCCCAGAGAGATCTTCATGTACGCAGCAGTGCTATTCCTCTGTGGAACACAGAAACAGAAAGAAAGTAAAAAAACATCTTTACTGTTGGAGCGCTCAGGATAAAATCGCTGTATATGCTACATTATGTGAGTCAGGATGACGCATTTTGCAGCCCATCCTGCCTGTTTGTAAAAAACAGATCCGCCAACAAAAGGGACCGGCACGGTGTGCAACGAAGCCACGTGTTTCCCTGATGACAACAATCCCTGTAAAGGAGCAATTCATGCATACAGATGATCCAATCGAACAACTGGCTATCAATACCATACGCCTTTTAACCGTTGACATGGTGGAAAAAGCACAGTCCGGACATCCGGGCATGCCTATGGGAGCCGCCCCAATGGCATACGTGCTTTGGACAAAAATCATGAAACACAATCCCGACAACCCCGAATGGATCAATCGTGACCGTTTCGTTCTATCCGCCGGACATGGTTCGGCCCTTCTGTATACACTGCTTCACCTTACCGGTTATGACCTCACAATGGATGACCTCAAACAGTTTCGCCAATGGGGCAGCAAAACTCCGGGACACCCCGAGTACGGTCATACTCCCGGCGTCGAAACCACAACGGGCCCCCTCGGACAGGGACTGTCCAATGCAGTAGGAATGGCAATAGCGGAACGATACTGTGCCGAGCGTCTCAACAAACCCGGCATGGAATTGATCGATTACAATACCTATGTCATTTGCGGTGACGGCGACCTGATGGAAGGCGTGACATCGGAAGCAGCCTCGATTGCCGGACACCTCAAGCTGGGAAAACTGATCTGCCTCTATGATCACAACAGGATATCTATCGAAGGATCGACCGATCTTGCTTTTACGGAAAGTGTCTACCAGAGATTCGAGGCATATGGGTGGCATGTTGAAAATGTCGACGGTAACGATACGCAAGCCGTTGAGACCGCCGTTAACAAGGCACAAAAAGTTTCAGGCAAGCCGTCAATGATCATTGCCGGCACGAATATCGGATTTGGGAGCCCCAACAAACAGGACAGTGCCGCCTCACACGGAGCACCGCTTGGCGCGGAAGAAACCTCAATGGTAAGGGAAAAATTCGGTTTTCCCGATGGCAGCTCTTTCCATGTCCCTGAATCGGTTATCGCCCACCTGAGCAATGTTCGCGAGAAAGGAGGCGCTTCGGAAAAATCCTGGAATGAGCTTTATACAGTCTATCGTGAAACATATCCCGATCTGGCAGTCGAGATAGATACCATGCACGAGAACAAACTTCCGGAAGGCTGGGAAAAACTGCTGCCGGAATTCAGTCCGGAAGAAAAACTTGCAACGCGTAAAGCATCCTCCAAAATACTGCATGCCGTTGTCGGGAAACTGCCGTTTCTTGTCGGCGGCTCGGCGGACCTCGCACCGTCAACCGGAACCGAGGTTAAACATGCCACCGATTTCTCCTCCGGAAACTACGGTGGAGCAAATTTCCGTTTCGGCGTCAGGGAACATGCAATGGGCGCAATTATAAACGGCATGGCCCTTTCGAAAATGCTTCTCCCTTATGGAGCGACCTTTCTGGTTTTCGCGGATTATATGAAACCGGCTCTACGACTCGCAGCACTCATGCAGGTTCCGTCCGTTTTCATTTTCACCCATGACAGCATTGCGGTCGGGGAAGACGGGCCAACACACCAGCCGATTGAACAACTTGTCATGTTGCGCTCGATACCAGGGCTCACCGTGTTCCGCCCGGCAGATGCGCAGGAAACCAAAGCCGCCTGGCGTATCGCTCTCGAACACAAAAAACCCACAGTCCTTGTTTTTTCAAGGCAAACGCTCCCTGTGCTCGATCCTGAAACCTACCCTGTCGCTGAAGGAACACCGAAAGGCTGCTATGTCCTTTCGGAATGGAGCACTCCCTCGACCGGAGGAAACCGGCCGGTCATACTCATCGCGACCGGTTCCGAAGTTCATCTTGCCCTTGAGGCACAGGTTGCCCTCCAGGAAGAAGGGGTGCCTACCAGGATTGTCTCCATGCCCTCGAGGGAACTGTTCGAACAACAGTCCGAAACGTACCGCAATGAAGTTCTGCCTCCATCGATTCGCAGACGAATCGTTATTGAAGCAGCCTCACCTTTCGGATGGGACAAGTATGCAACGGATGAAGGTATCATTCTCGGCATCGACCGCTTCGGGGCATCGGCTCCTGGCGGCACTGTTCTGAAAGCGTTCGGTTTCAACGTCGCCAATATCGTGGAAGCGGCAAAAAACCTGCAATAGGCGCCCTGTGAATACAAACCGCAAATGTTGAAAACAGGAACTGAAAAGAACATTGCTTCTGATGCCGCCGCCTTTATAGCAGACAGGGTTTCAAGTGCCGTAGAGCGCCGCGGCTTCTGCTCACTTGTTCTCGCAGGGGGAAATTCTCCCCGCACACTGTACAGTTTCCTTGCCGGAGGAGTTCCTCGTACTGCCACCTCAATGTTCCCGCTCCCGTGGGAATCAGTTATGCTTTTCTGGGGAGATGAGCGGTGCGTCCCGGAAAACCATGCTGACAGCAATTACCGAATGGTTTATGAGTCGCTGATTTCTGCTATCGATATTCCGGAACAGAACATCTATCCTGTGCCGCATGTCACCGGCAACTACGATGCTGCTGCACTAGGTTACGAACGAGACCTGAAAAGCTTTTTTGAAAGACAGAAACAGGATCTCCGAAACTCTTTTCCGGTTTTTGACGTCATCATTCTCGGAATGGGCCCGGACGGACATACCGCTTCACTCTTTCCGGGAGACAGCATTGCACTGCAAGAATCAAAACGATGGGTCATACCTGTCCATGCTCGTCAGGGTTCTCCTGCCGGCTACCGACTGAGCCTGACACTGCCGGCCATCAACAACGCACGCGCGATAGTGTTTTTTGTGATCGGAGAAAACAAGGAAACGATGGTTCACGAGATCACATCAGGACGCAGACCCGACCTTCCGGCAGCAATGGTCAAGCCGAAACACGGTGAACTCATGTGGTTTTATGGAAAAGGGTGATGGCCACTACTTCAGTTCCGGCCCCCAGGAATGTACCGGATAGGGCTCGGGCACGACATCTTTCAGTGATTCCCGGATGCTGTCGATAACACTCCAGCTGCTTTCAACCGCATCCTGGCGAATAAAGTACATCTGGTCACCTGCCATTGCGTCAAGCAGAAGGCGCTGATACGGTGTCATCTTTTCGTTTTCAAAAGACGTTTTATAATCAAATTTCATAAAAACCGGATCAGTCACCAGCTCTTTTCCGGGCCGTTTGGTCCCAAATCGTATTGCAATCGTTTCTTCCGGCTGAATTTGTATGATAATCTGGTTTGCCGTGTAACTGCAGCTTTCAGGAGGCCCGAAAAAGTTCTGTGGGGGACATTTGAAGGTAATGACTATTTCGGTCACTCGTTCTGCAAGATTCTTGCCCGCCTTCATGGAAAAAGGCACTCCCTTCCAACGCCAGTTATCGATGAACCAGCGGATAGCCGCAAAAGTCTCGACCGTGGAATCGTCCGCCACATCCTGCTCCCCCCTGTACCCTTCATACTGCCCGATAACCGCATGGTCTCTGATGTTTTCTTTTGTCAACGGCCGCAGGGAACGGAAAACTTTCTCCTTTTCATCACGAACCGCTTCTGCGCTGAGATCCACAGGAGGCTCCATTGCAATTGCTGCGAGAAGCTGAAGGCCATGATTCTGTATGATGTCACGAATCAGACCCGACCGTTCATAATATGCGCCTCTGGTTCTGATACCGAAATCTTCAGCGATTGTAATACTGATGTTGTCGATATACTGCCTGTTCCACAGCGGCTCGAACATACCGTTTGAAAAGCGAAACACAAGAATGTTCTGTACCGGCTCCTTGCCGAGATAATGGTCTATGCGGTATATCTGCTCTTCATGAAAAACTCTCCCGACTATCGCATTCAGTTTACGGGCGCTCTCAAGATCGGTGCCATAAGGCTTTTCAACAACAATTTTCCGCCACCCCTTACAGGTAACATTTTTTCCGCCAAGCCCGGTTTTTTCAAGGTTATCTATAATATGCGACGCCAGACCGGGAGGCGTGGCAAGATAAAAAAGAAGATTACTGCAGGAGGACTCTTCCGCAACCACCTTGTCGATCTCTTCACGCAAGACGGCATACCCTTCGACTTCAGTCAAATCGGCACGGACATAGTGGAGGTTTTTACAGAACACCTCCAAGCCCCGGGAATCCGTAACGGCACCGGGAACATGTTCCTGAATGCTTTTGGAGGCATAAGACCTGAACGCATTATCATCGATCTCTGAACGAGCCACTCCGATAACTCTGTATGAATCAGGAAGCTGTTTCCAGCGGGCGAGCTGAAAAAGTGAGGGCAAAAGTTTTCTCGAAGAGAGATCACTCTCGGCTCCAAACAAAACAAACGTAAAATTATCCGGTTTTTGGTCCATGTGTTCCAAAACTATTTCGCTTTCGGCGTAAACCCGTGCCCCCCGAATTCGTGTCGAAGTGCAGCAACCACCTTGTCTGAAAAATTATCTTTTGAACGTGAGCGGTACCTCCTGAACAACGCGTCTGCAATAACAGGAATAGAAACCCCTTGTTCAAGTGCGGTCTCGACCGTCCATTTTCCTTCGCCGGAATCAGCAATTTCTCCGGAAAGATAGCCGAGTTCTCCGTCACGTTGAAACGCCCTGGCAACAAGGTCCATAAGCCATCCCCTTATAACCGAACCGTTGGCCCATACTCTTGCCACTTCCTGATGGTCAAAAGCAAATTCACTGTTCTCGAGAATATCGAAGCCTTCCCCAATAGCCTGCATCATCCCGTATTCAACCCCGTTATGAACCATTTTCGCAAAATGTCCTGCGCCGCTCTCCCCCATGTATCCGTAACCGCCGGATACGCACATGTCTTTGAAAAGAGGAGTAAGCGATGTAAAAACGTCCGGGTCTCCACCCACCATCATACATGCCCCGTTTCTCGCCCCGTCAAGGCCACCGCTTGTACCGACATCCATAAACCTGAGTCCCTGCTCGGACAGATCCCCGCCCCTTCTGACGGTATCGTGATAGTTGGAATTGCCACCATCGATAATGATATCACCACGTTCAAGATGAGCTCGAAGCGCATCAAGCGTTTTGTCAACCGGTGCCCCCGAAGGAACCATGAGCCAGAAAATCCTGGGGCCGGTAAGCCTCGAGGCCATATCTTCAAGTGAAGCGGCCGGAAAAGCACCTTTTCCGGCCATTTTCCTGACAGCCTCATCCGAGAGGTCATAGACAACCACGTCATGACCGTGAGCAAGAAGGTTTTCCACCATGTTCTCACCCATTTTTCCGAGCCCTACAAAACCAAGCTTCATACGCTACGCTCCATTGTTTTCAGTATCCCCCTTTTTCATCCATCCTGCCGCCTCAATGCTTTCCTTCAAGACGCAAAACTGCTTTTCAACGTCAGGCAATAATCTTTCTGCCTCATGAAGGTCCTCCGACCTCGCTGCGGTTTCTATCGCTTCTGATGTTTTCGAAAGCAAACCGCCACCGACCAGAAGCGCGGCACCCTTTATAGAATGTGCTGTCAGGTAAGCTTTTTCGGTATCACTTTCTGCGATAGCGTCTTTCAACGCATTAATCTGTCGGGGGGTATCATCAAGAAAGTTTTCAAGAATAACCCCGGCAACATCCTTGTCCTCCCTTAACCGCTCAAGCATCTCTTCTTCTTGAAAAATAGCACTGTCATTACTCATACTGTCATCGGGGTTGTTATTTTCATTCGGTTCAGCAGAGGGTGATGCGAATGGTGTTCTCTCGCCGAGATATTTTTCAAGCATGAGAGTAATTTCTGATTTTCTTACCGGCTTGGCCATATAATCATCCATTCCTGCATCAAGGCATTTTTCTCGATCCCCTTTCATTGCATTTGCTGTGATTGCTACGATCGGCACCTCGGGATTTTTCACATTGTACTTTCCTTGTCTTGTGAGTCTGGTCGCTTTATACCCGTCCATTTCCGGCATCTGACAATCCATCAGTACGAGATCATAACGAACTTTCCCCATAGCCCGGAGAGCTTCTACACCATTTTGAACGACATCTGCGCTGAACCCCTCTTTCTGAAGCATTGAAAGCAAAACCAGTTGGTTCACCTGGCTGTCCTCAACCAGCAGTATCCTGAAGGCCTGTCGTTTACTTTTCGGAATTCCGGAAGCACCGCCGACTCCTGCGTTCTGGAATTCCGGCGAGTCGCTCCTGCGTTTCAGTACCTCGACAACACACGCATACAGCTCCTTTCCCCGGACCGGTTTCTGCAAACGTGCTTCTACATATTGCCAAGGGACCCATTGCAGATCCATGGCGGGTTCCATCGGCGTTAAAACAACAAGAGAACTTTCTCTGAGCAGATCCACGGTCTTTATTGTCTCGATAGCATTTTTCAGTTCCCTGTCATAGCTCGATACAGCGATCAGAACGATATCCCAGGGAGCACCCTCCCCGGCTGCCTTCTGCAACTTTTTCAGCCCGGAACCACAATCAACGGCATCTTCAAAAGAACAGTTCCAGAGAGAAAAAAATATTTTAATCAGCTTCCTGGAAGCCTGACAAGGATCGATCAGAAGCACCCTTACACCAGTCAGTTGTGCGTTTTTTTCATCCGGATGCTTTTCCGACACCCCCTGTTTGAATAGATCAATTGAAAACCAGAACATCGAACCTTTGCCGGGAGTACTTCTCAGATGTATTTCACCCCCCATTTTTTTAGCGAGCTTGTTTGAAATAGAAAGACCGAGTCCGGTCCCGCCATATTTTCTGATTGTTGAACCGTCAGCCTGTACAAAAGGCTCGAAAATAGCTTCAATACGACCTTCATCAATCCCGATTCCGGTATCGGAAACCGTGAATCGGATCCGTACATGATTCCCTGATGTCTTTTCAAGTTCTACGTTTACGAGAATCTCTCCATCATGCGTAAACTTTATGGCGTTGCTGATGAGGTTCACGAGAATCTGCTTGATTCGGCTCGGATCACCATTCAGTCGAAAGGGGATATTGTAATCGGGCAGAAACGTATAGTTGAGACCCTTCTTCCTTGCTTTATAAGCGAACATTTCCATAATCTCTTCAAGCAGGCTCAGCAGATCAAAATCTATATGCTCGATTTCAAGCTTGTCTGCCTCTATTTTTGAAAAGTCAAGAATATCGTTTACCAGATGTAGCAGATTTTTTCCGCTGCCGTTAATCGTTTCGGCAAACTTTCTCTGGTCTGCATCAAGCTCAGACTCAAGTAACAGCTCAGACATACCGATAACACCGTTCATCGGTGTACGGATTTCATGACTCATGTTTGCCAGAAACACGCTTTTGGCCTGGTTAGCAGCCTCAGCTTCCGCAGCCATTCTGTTTGCGCGAGAGATCGATTCCTCGAGCTTTTGATTTGCTGTCATAAGCTCGTTTCTTGCCCGATTTGCATCTTCGACAAGATTTATCAGCGCATCCTGCTGCTGACGCTTGAGGGTTTCCGAATCGGTATTCTTTTGTAGCATCTTTCCAACGGAACTGTCAAGCTGATGCCTTGCCTCTTCTTGAGGAGTCTCGATACACGGAACAGAGACACCATCCCCACTTGCCCCTCTGACAGCATAGCAGGGTGATTTTCCAAGCTTTGCACAAAGTTTGTTAACCTCTTCCTTAAGCTCCAGATTCCTCTGTTCCCTGCCTACCATGAACCGGTTGAACCGCTCAAGATCATCGAGAGAACGCTTAAGTTCCTTCTCTATTCTTTTTCGTTCGGAAATATCGGTTGATATCATCACAACGGAGGTTATGACACCATCCTGAATACAGGGCCCGAACCGTGACTCGAGATCGACAATTGTGCCGTCTTCCATCTCGATTCTGCTTTCCAGCTTTGCCTGTCTGCCTGTCCTGAAAACCCTTTCTATCGTCGTATGGTAGAGATCATGCCGATCTTCAACGATATGCACACAGAAATGTTCTCCAATCGTTATGCCTTCCATATGCCCCGGCATGTTCCGGTTCATATAAATAATTTTGTGCGATGCATCAACAGCGACAATAGTATCGGGACTGTTCGAGAGTATGGAACTCAGGGTATTTTCACTCTTGCGAAGTGATATAAGTGTTGTGTCGAGTTTTTCTGTCGACAACTCAAGTTCATAGTTTTTATCCTCTATCTGGCGCCTCAAATCAGAGAGCTCGATCGACTTTCTGATCAGGTTGATATTCTGTTCTCTGAGCGCATCCTGCTTTTCGCGCAGTTCCTGCTCTATCTTTTTGCTCTCGACAGCCTCTCGTCGCAAATCATCCAGCTGCTGTTCAAGATCCTCATAGAGAGGCTTTTCCGGTTTTCTTCTATCCATAGCATTCAGAAAAGATTATGCCGATCCCAGGACCCAGAGAACAACAGTTTCATTATGAAATTTGGCTTCGGCAAGCTTTTCAACCGACCTGTCAATGGGACCGATCTCTCCATAGGTATAAAAACCGATAATCGGCACGTCATCGCCCACGCATTTCCTGACAACATCAACCTCTTCAGGAGTTCTCCTGCCGAGCACCAGTTTTCTTCCTACACAGCTGAACATAACGATCAGTTCAGGCTTCGCACCCCGGAGACTTTCTATTGCCTGTCCGGCTGCTTCACGCGCACCGTTGATAATATCTCCGCGTGAACCGGACGTAAGCGTTACGGCACTTCCCTCAGGGATAGAAGCTGCGAGGGTAATCGTACCATTCTGCTTATCCACGTTCAAGCCGCAACGAAGCTGAAAATGCTTCTCACCGGAACTTCCCGCATCTTCATCGATCAACCCGAAAGGATACTCCATACAGATTCCGGGCAACCTTTGGGAACGTTCTTCGCCAAGAAATTCCCTGTAAAGGCCAAGAGCACTGACATTATCGAATTCTCTGACAACGTTTCCTTCAGAAGATGTGCAGTAGAAGCTGTTGCCTATTGATTCAAATCCGCTTCTTACGCCTATCCCGGTTCGGAATTCCCTCTTGAAAGAAACAAGAAGACCGACAATGGC
>RRYU01004317.1_pt1 | contig 20641 bp, 16 predicted proteins | sample 2162651 | NCBI WGS metagenome assembly RRYU01 (sample SAMN10267283, study PRJNA491782) | microbial mat metagenome | isolation source: biomat in the production well | place: Japan: Minami-Kanto gas field, natural gas well KTG3 | collected 2017-06 | reverse complement strand
CCACCTTGCGGTGGTGCTGCCAGTAGCAGCGGGTTGCCCCATTCGGAAATCGCGGGATCGATGCGTCCAAGCCGCTCCCCCGCGCATATCGGTGCGATGGCCCGTCCTTCATCGGCATGCAGCGCCAAGGCATCCATCGTGTGCTCATTCTGTCTTCCCTACAAGAGGGTCTGCGGTCGACCCTCGCCCCACCCGCCATGTGTTGCATCACATGCCAGGCCGGGCACGATCCTTAATCCTTCAGACCATGCGACAGAACACAAAAAGACTCTATCTCTCATATCATCCGTACGATATGCGGTTGGTAAGGTACATTGCCTGGTTTGGGTAACTGGATGAACCAGTTATCACTATAACGACTTAAGAACCAGTTATTAACTGATTATTAACCAGGCGGTTTATTTGACAACCTGAACACTATATCACATAGTGGGTGAGTTGTCAACTGAAAATTTGAAGCTGACATCCGCAATTTGGTATTGTGCATGTCAGCTTCACTGGTGGAGCTGAGGGGACTCGAACCCCTGACCCCAACACTGCCAGTGTTGTGCTCTCCCAACTGAGCTACAGCCCCATGCCATGTCCTGGTGGAGGTGAGGGGGCTCGAACCCCTGACCTCGACAGTGCGATTGTCGCGCTCTCCCAGCTGAGCTACACCCCCGGACAGCGTTGGAGTATACCACACAGGTGGAAGGGTTGTCAAACATTATTGACGTTCGCTCTTTGCTATGCTATACTCCCCTGGTTCGTGTAGATCCCTTATGTTGATGTTGAACGTGTGTATCACTCAGTTATATAATATGATACTTGCTTATATGGGTACCAGGTTTCGTTGCTATCGTCGTCGGCCAGCTCGCTGGTCTGGTTAGCCGTGCTTGTTGCACCGAAGCAGAATCAAGCCAGCTTGCCAGATGTGCCAGGCTGGTTTTTTTGTTGTTATATTATAGGAGATACGCGGTGGTCGTATCAAACCAGACGGTTGATCGGATGAAAGGTCTGTTTCGCCTGCCGTTTGACAGGCTCACGGTAGACAGCAGCGTGGAATTGTATATTTTCTTCGGCAATATTCACCCGGAGAATGGACGACCGCGTACGTCCTGTTATATTAGGGGAAAAATATATGTCCCACGGCGATATTCGGAAGGTAGTTCTGGCATATTCTGGTGGTCTGGATACTTCGGTGATTGTGCCCTGGCTGCGGACAAACTATGGATGTGAGGTAATCTGTTTTTGTGCTGATGTTGGTCAGGGTGAGGAACTGGATGGCCTGGAAGAGAAGGCGTTGCAGAGTGGTGCTAGTAAAACGGTGGTACATGATCTGCGCGAGGAGTTTGTGCGCGATTATATTGTGCCGACGTTGCAGGCCGGGGCGATCTACGAGCGCAAGTATTTGCTGGGTACGTCGTTTGCGCGCCCGTTGATTGCTAAATATCAGGTTGAAATCGCTGCTCAGGAGGGTGCTGATGCGGTGGCGCACGGGGCTACCGGTAAGGGCAATGACCAGGTACGCTTTGAGTTGACCTATGCTGCGCTGAATCCGCGGCTTAAGGTGATTGCCCCCTGGCGTGAGTGGGCGATCCGTAGTCGCCAGGACGCACTGGACTATGCGGCGGAGCATAATGTTCCGGTGGCGGTGACAACCGAGAAGATCTATAGCCGTGATCGCAATCTCTGGCATTTGAGCCATGAAGGGGGCCGGCTGGAAGATCCCTGGAACGAGCCTGCCGAGGATATGTTTATGCTGAGTGTTGCACCTGAGGCAGCACCAGACCAGCCAGAGTATGTGGTGATTGGTTTTGAGGCGGGTGTCCCAGTTGCAGTTGATGGGGCACGTCTGGGTCTGGTGCCATTGCTAGAGCGCCTCAATGCCCTGGGTGGCCGCCATGCTATTGGTCGCATCGATCTGGTGGAGAATCGCCTGGTGGGTATGAAGAGCCGGGGGGTGTATGAGACGCCTGGTGGTACACTGTTGTATACGGCCCATCGCGAACTGGAGAGTATTGTGCTGGATAAGGAAACCTTGCGGGCCAAAGATCGGGTTGCTATTGACTATGCTGATCTGGTTTATAACGGGCGCTGGTTTACACCACTGCGGTCTCACTATGATGCGTTTGTGCAATCTACCCAGGTGCGACTGACGGGCGAGGTATGTTTGAAGTTGTACAAAGGCAATGCAATCGTGGTGGGGCGGCGGTCGCCTTTCTCGCTGTATCGCGAGGATCTGGCTACATTTGATGAGGATGTTGTATATAATCAAAAAGATGCCGAGGGCTTTATTCGCCTGTATGGACTACCCTTGAAGGTACAGGCTCTGCTGGCAGAAGATTAAGCTTAAGCAGAAAGGCGTTATGACACACCTTTATCTTATCCGCCACGGCGAGGCTGTGGTGAATGTGAAGCCAATTATCGGGGGGATACGTGGCGACGCTGGCCTGACTGATCATGGCAAGTTGCAGGCTGAACGCTTGCGCGACCGGCTGGCTGCTACCCATGAAATTGCTGCCGATGTGTTGATTGGCAGTACATTACTGCGCGCACGTCAGACGGCCGAGATTATTGCGCCAGCGCTGGGGTTGCCAATTACATGGGACGATGAGGTTCAGGAGCTGCGGGTAGGCGAGGCCGACGGGATGACGTTGAGTGAGGCATGGGCACAGTTTGGCGTGCCTGATTTTCATAATTATCCCCTGCGACCGATTTCGCCCGGTGGTGAAAACTGGGGCCAGTTTATGCTGCGTGTGGCAAGTGCAATTACACGGATTACACATGAACATGCGGGAAAAACGATTGTGCTTGTGTGCCATGGTGGGGTGATCGACGGCACGTTTCTCTACTTCACCGGGGCTAATACGCTGGCGCTGCCGCCGATTGAGTTCCATACCCAGAATACATCGATTACCCATTGGCACTGGCATACTGTTGATCGGGTGCCGCGCTGGCGGCTGATGATGTATAACGATATAACCCATTTACGCGGAATTGGCACGCACGAGGGCATTCGCTGGAGTAGCATCCCGGAGGAGCCTGATACCGGACATCCAGGCGTACCGCTGCCCACCGAAGAGGACGAATAAGAGGATAGTATGCAGGATCATACGTTTCTGGAAGATGGGCATGTGACAACCCCCGGTGGCTGGCGGGCTGCCGGGGTTGCGTGTGGCATTCGTAAGTCGGGGCGATTAGATCTGGCGCTTTTAGTGAGTGATACGCCATGTACTGCGGCGGCGCTCTTTACTACGAATAAGGTGAAAGCAGCACCGCTGGTGTATGATCAGGCATTGCTGCGGCGCAATCCTGCGGGTTTGCGTGCGGTGGTGGTGAACAGTGGCATTGCGAATGCCTGCACAGGTGAAACCGGTGCAGCGGCGGTGGTGACAACGGCGCAGGCAGTTCAGCAATACCTGAACTTGCCTGAGGATAGTGTTTTTGTGATGTCAACCGGGGTGATTGGTATGCAGTTGCCGCTTGATCGGCTGACACAGGGCATTGCGGTAGGGGCTACACATCTAGGGCCAGGGGGTGGGCCAGATGCGGCTCATGCAATTATGACCACCGATACCCGGCCAAAATATTGTGCCGTGGCGTTTGAACTGCCGAGCGGGGGAGTTGTGCGGATCGGGGGCATGGCCAAGGGGTCGGGCATGATCCATCCGAATATGGCGACGATGCTGTGTTTCTTGACCAGCGATGCCACTGTGACGCCGGCTGCACTGGATGCAGCCTTGCGTTATGCAACTGACCGCTCGTTTAATTGTATCAGTGTCGATGGTGATACCAGCACGAATGATACGGTGCTGGCGCTGGCGAATGGCCACGCTGGTGTTGCGCCAATTAGCGATATTGATTCTGCGGATGGTCAGGCGTTTCAGGCGGCGCTGACGGCAATGTGCCAGCGCCTGGCGCAAGAGGTCGTGCGTGATGGTGAGGGGGTTAGCCGTTTTGTCACGCTTGATGTGCGGGGAGCGGCTAGCGATACCGAGGCACACCAGGCAGCGATGACGATTGCGCGCTCGCCGCTGGTGAAGACGGCGATGTTTGGGGCCGATGCGAACTGGGGGCGTGTGCTGTGTGCCCTGGGGTATAGCGGAGCGGAGCTGGAGCTGGATCGGATTGTGCTCTATTTTAACCGACTCAAGGTATTTGAGTATGGATTGCCACTTGATTTTGATGAACAGGCAGCCCGTCAGTTGCTTGATGTCCCGGAACTGCATGTTGAGATTGATCTGGGCCTTGGAACAGGCAGTGCGCGGGTCTGGACGTGTGACTTGACGTATGAGTATATCCGCATTAATGCAGAATATCGGACGTGATAAAGGTTACGGATATGGCTACCGAAACTATTTTTACGCACACACAACCGCTAACTGGCACAGAGTTGGCCGCGATGCAAGATATCGGGCTATGTGATCTGGTTGATGGAGAAATTGTGTCCATGACACCACCAGGCTTTGATCATGGTGAGATAGAATTGAATATTGCCTCGGAGATACGTGCTTTTGTACGTGCGCATAACCTGGGACGTGTCTCTGGTGGGGAAGCTGGTATCTATACAGCACGTAATCCAGACACGGTACGTGGGGTAGATGTCATGTTTATTTCGCACGAACGGTATACCCGGCGAACAATCAACCTGACCTTTCTTGATGTTGCGCCCGACCTGGTTGTCGAGATTCTCTCACCCGGCAACAGTCTGTCTGAGACACTGCAAAAATTGCGCGAGTATTTTGCGATTGGCGTTCGCCTGGTATGGTTGGTCGATCCGCCAGTGCAGAGCGTGTATGCATATCGGGCATTGACTGATATGCGTGAATTTACAGCTGAGGATGATCTATCTGGTGAAGATGTACTGCCGGGGTTTTCGCTAAGAGTCGCTTCTCTATTTGCAAAGTAGCATTCTATGACACACCAGCTCTGGGGCGGGCGCTTTGCGGCGCCAACTGCCGATGATATGCGGCAGTATAACGATTCGTTTCGGTTTGACCGACGGCTGGCCCATGCCGATATTACGGGTAGCATCGCCTGGGCAGAGGCGCTAGCGCGGGCTAGTCTGATTACCGAGGATGAGTACAAGCTCCTGATTCATGGTTTAGATCAGGTAGGCCACGAGTTCGCCGAGGGGCGTTTTGCGGCCCAGCTGGGTGATGAAGATATCCACACGGCCGTGGAACGCCGCTTGCATGATCTGGTTGGCAACGTGGCTGGCAAGCTACATACCGGACGTTCTCGCAATGAACAGGTTGCTACAGATATGCGTATCTTCTGTATTGGCGCAGCCAGCGACCTACAGGAACGGGTACGCGATCTGCAGCAGGCGCTGGTGGCGCAGGCCGGGCAGCATAGCGAGACGTTGATGCCAGGGTATACGCATCTGCAACGTGCTCAGCCGATTACCTTTGGTCACTGGTGCCTGGCGTATGTTGAGATGTTCGAGCGCGACCGTGAGCGGTTGGAACAAGCGACGGTGCGTCTACGCAGCTTGCCGCTGGGAACGGGTGCGCTGGCCGGAAACAGCCTGGGGGTCGACCGCGATGTGCTGCTGCGTATCCTGTGTGATGCTGAGGGCGTGCCGTTCTTTGACACGCTGGCGCATAACTCGCTTGATGCGGTGGCTGATCGTGACTTTGTGGCCGAACTGCTGTTTGATTGTGCCATGATCGGGACACATCTCAGCCGTCTGGCGGAAGATCTGGTACTCTACAGCAGCGCCGAGTTCGGGTTTATTGAGCTGGCAGATGCGTATAGCACTGGATCGAGCCTGATGCCGCAGAAGAAGAATCCCGATAGTATGGAACTGCTACGGGGCAAGAGTGGCCGGTTGATTGGCAATCTGGTTACGTTGCTGACTGTACTCAAGGGCACGCCGCTGGCTTACAATAAAGATCTGCAGGAAGACAAAGAGCCGTTCTTCGATAGCTTTGATACGCTTGACCTGGGCTTGCGTGTGGCCACGGCCGCTGTGGCGACCTTGCAGGCCAATCCGCAGCGTATGGTAGCCGCGCTAGACGATGCGATGCTGGCGACTGACCTGGCCGACGAGCTTGTACGGCTGGGCGTGCCGTTTCGTCAGGCGCATGGACTGGTGGGACAACTGGTGCGCCGGGCACTGGAATTGCATGTTGGTTTGCGCGACCTGCCATTAGAAGAGTATCGCCAGGTGTATGCTGACCTGGACGAGACGATCTATGCCATCTTCACATTTGCGGGAAGTGTGGCACGCAAAGACAGCCCGGGCGGGACAGCACCCCGGCAGGTGGCTGAACAGGTGCGTCGGTGGCAGGCAAAGTTGCAGATGGAGTGACAGGCTTATGAGTGCCACGGTGAAACTGTATAATCCACCAGTCGATTTGCCCCGGCTGGCGGTATCCGCAGATACCGCCACGACGATCCGCCGCGGGCAGATCAATGATGTGCGGTATCTGTATGAGCTGATCAACTATTATGCGGCCCGTGGCGATATGTTGCCCAAGACGCTGGATCAGATTTATAATCGCATCCGCGACTTTAATGTGGCCGAGGCAAACGGCGAAGTGGTGGGCTGTGCGGCGCTCAAGATTACCTGGCGCGACCTGGCCGAGGTGGTGAGTGTAGCGGTGCATCCCGATTTCCAGGGGCGTGGCCTGGGTGTACGCCTGGTGGAACCCTTGTTTGATGAGGCGCGTCAACTGGGTATTCCTACCCTCTTTACGCTGACGCTCCAGGTCGGCTTTTTTAGCCGTCTGGGCTTTCGGGAAGTGCCACGTTTGCGGCTACCACATAAAATCTGGCAAGACTGTTCGGCATGCTTTAAGCAAGATCAGTGTGATGAGGTTGCGATGGTGCGTGTAAGTCGAGAGGATGTTTCGTAACAGCCAGGATGCTACTGTTTTGAGAGGAGCGCCGGGATGCGGCGCTCTTTTTTTATGGTCTAGCTTATCCTTTGATGACGGGATGCCAGTGCTCGTAATGCGTCTGACTTGCCCAGAGCAAACAGGTGCTGGTGATTAGCTTCCTCGTAGTCGATAATCCATTCCAGCGGCATCAACTGTTCTGGCGCAATTACAGTTGGTTCAGATATGCGCCGGGGCAGTGTGCCAACCATACGCAGACTCTCATCGCCGGTCTGTTCAGCGGCACGGGCCAGCCTCTCGGCGGCCTCGGCCAGTTGATTGCTACGCTTGAGCATTTTCACCGCTGTACGATACGATGCCAGCAGCGCCCAGTCCAGTGTCAAGGTCAGGCCTTGCACCAGATCTTCAGGCATCTGTTTGGTATATTCACGCATCTCTTCTGGATCGGCATTCCAGGGCGACATAATCACGACCACGATATCGACATCCTCGCCTCCAGCCAGATCAATCACCGGGCCAAGCGGTGTATTGGCCAGCACCGCACCATCCCAATATTTATAGTCGCCAATTTCTGTCCAGGGATAGACAATAGGAATACTGGAAGAGGCCATAAGATGTTCCATGGCAAGCGTCTGGGCAGGCTGATTCCTAAGCGAGCGGTTGCAGAAGATATGCAATGCGCCGCCCTGTAACTCGGTGGCGGTCAGCAGCAGGGCGGGAGCTTCGGGGCTGTTGATGCGCTCGAAGTCCATCCAGTCGCGCAGGGTATGGCGCCAGGGCGTGGTATCGAGCAGGCTACGGAAGGAGCGTATGCGAAAGAGTTTGCCCAGGCGATCAAACAGGCTGCGGGTACTCATGTTGCTTTCTGCTTCTGACAACTGCATGTGCGCACCGCCATGTGCCTCTGATGTCAGTACATTGCGCATCAGAAAGCGCATGAGCGGACGGACGACGACTGGCAGATCGGTGGAAAGCCGGTGAACATCCTCGGTATGCATCTGCATCCAGCGCTGCTTCAGTTCGGCAATGGTCAACCCTGAGGCAATGGCGGCGGCGTTGATTGCACCGATCGACGTACCAGCAATAATGTCAGGGCCTTTGCCGTCTTGCATCCAACCCTGTTCGACCAGCGCCTCTATGACGCCGATATGATACGCACCGCGCCCGCCGCCGCCGGAAAGTACCAGTGCTTTTTGTGTGGGTGGCATGTCTGTCTCCTTATGTGTGGCATGTCAATGCTACCTGCTCGCTTGCGCTGAAAGCGCAGTAGCAATAGTGTAGCGATGAATCGGTGTACTGACAAGGGGATGATCTACAATTTTAGCAAACTATAGCTGGTAGTTATGAATGTATATTCTACAGGAACAGCCTGGTCGCTTCGTCCGCGAAGAAAGCACGTGTGGCTGGTGCGACGGTGGCGTCGGCAGTGGTTAATGTGGCTTGCAGACGACGCAGATCGGCCACTGTGTCGATATCGTACCATTCTGGTAACAGGGCAACCTGCAGCTTCAGGGCATGTGCCAGTGCAAGGGTGTCGTTCAGGACGGTGGGGGTGCTCATAGGTACTTCACGCAGCAGGCGTGGTTGGGGAGTATGCAGGCCGATCAGGTAGTATCCACCGTCGGACGTCGGGCCGAGTACGACATCGGCCCCCTGGTCAAGTCGGGCAAATGCCATACGCACATAGTCGACCGGCAGGTCAGGATTATCTGAACTCATGACAATGGCTGTACGCTTCTGGGGGGCGCTGGCTGGGTCGGTGCTACTCAGGGCGAGTTGCAACGCATGATCAAGCCGTTCGCCCAGGTTGTTGCCTTGCTGCGCATGTGCTGACAGATCGGGGGCCAGTCGCTGAAAATAGGCTGCTGCCGTTTCCGGGGCATAGGCGATCACCGGCTGAACGTCCTCAACCTGGCGGGCGATAGTCAGCACATCATGGAGAAAGCAGGCATAGAGTGCCGCAGCCGTCTGACCGTCCAACGGTGGACAGAGCCGTGTTTTGGTTCTGCCTGGTTGCGGTTCACGTGCGACAATGATCAGCATGCGGATGGTAGACCGCAGACCGGGGACGGTGAATGCTGAACCGTTTGCCATGGGGGAATGCCTTTTCACTACCACTGAGCCATCTGTCTGGACATACCATGACGTCACAATAGGCAACACACAGCGTACACGTTCGCAATCGAACCGGTACGGAGCCTATTCCCTGGCACGAGAGACAGCCATCTCTGTCGTCTCGGTTGTCTGCATCCTGATCCTCTGTACCTCTGTGGGTTTTGTGTTCATTCACGTATGAACAGCTTACGCTCGTTTTTTTCCTTTGGGCAATGCTTCTCGCTCACGGCGAGATAACTGCGCCTGCTCAAGTCGAGCCTGAGGCGGCGGTACAGCCATAACAGTGTGCGCCGACGTGGATGGTGCGCCCGGCCAGATCGTCGACCGTTACATCGAAGATTGTTCTAGGCAGGGCCATGTCGAGCATCTGGTTAAAGTCGCAGTCGTAGAGGTGGCCATCCCAGCCAACCGAGATCTGATTACGGCACATCAGGCCATCAATTGTAGCCGGGTTGAAGTTGCTCACCAGCAACTGCATATAGGTTTCAAGCTGTTCCGTTGTCACCAGGTGTTCGAGGAAACGACTGATTGGCATATTGGTAAGCGTATACAGGCGATTAAAGCGGATGGCGTAGCGCTGCCATAACTCGCGTTTCCATTCGGCTTCCAGGGTGGCCTGATCAGCGGGCAGCGTCTCGCCAATCGGATTGGTAACCAGGTTGATCCGCAAGCCGCTGTTGTCCTGGCCATAGCCCAACTGACTGAAGTGCTGCAGAGCCTGGATCGACTGAGCAAAAACACCATCGCCACGCTGCAAATCGGTATCATCTGGCGTGTAGTGTGGTAGCGAGGCGATTATTTCGACGCCATGTTCGGCCAGGAACTCGGGCAGATAGGCATAGTTGGGCAGGCGCGTAATGGTCAGGTTACAGCGGTCGATCACATGTCGCCCCAGTGCATGGGCACGCTGGACGATTTCGTTGAAGTGGGGATGCATTTCTGGTGCGCCGCCGGTGATATCCAGGGTGGGAATGCTGGTTTGCTCGAGCAAACGCAGGCATGCCTCCAGCACATCACGTGGCATCACCTCACGGCGGTCGGGGCCAGCATCGACGTGGCAATGTTGACAGGTCTGATTACAGCGTTTGCCCACATTGATCTGCAAGACATCGATGTGGTTGGTGGCGCGCAAAGGGGCAACCCCGGCCTGTTTCAGCGTCGCCCCGAACGAGGGTATTGCCAGATCTTTTAGCACCCGCCGTTGAGCGGCTGGTTGGGCCAGCGGATGATCGCGCCGCTGTAGGGTGGGGATCAATTTGATGGACTTTTCGGACATAGGATACTCCTGATGTGGAAATAGCCGATGGACGGTAGGGGCGACCGGCCGGTCGCCCCTACAAGCCCATTTTCATACTGACCGTGTGCGCCCTGGCGCATGGCGAACTGATGTAAAAATAGGCAATGGACGATTGTTCGGCGGCATCCTGACGATAGGCAGAGGCGACCGGCCGGTCGCCCCTACAAGCCCATTTTCATACTGACCGTGTACGGCGCAGCCGCATTGTCATCTGATGTGAAGGTAGCCAACCGGTACGTGCTTTGCGCTTTGCGCTCTGCGCTTTGCGCTTAAGCATAGGCCTGCGCCAGGGCCTGAGGCGAAACACCCCAGAGATACTGGATCATCAACCAGAGATCATGCACAAGTTGGCGTAGCACGCCGTTCTCGCGGAAGCGCCGCGCCGATGTCACCACACACGCCGGTATCACATGTACCTGTGTCTCGCGCCGTGCCAGTTCAAACAGGCGCACATCCTCGAAGAGCGCCCAATCGGGAAAGCCGCCCAACCCCATAAAAAAGTCACGGCGTACAACAATACCCTGGTCGCCATAGCTTGTCATGATCGAGTCGATCCACATACAGATCGCGGCCAGATCAAGCAGCATGTTGCGTGTATCAAACCAGAGCCGAAACTTGGCTACCTGGGCCTGGGGGTTGGCAAAAAGCGCACCAATACGTACAAAAGCATCTGGCGGCAGCAATGTATCGGCATGCAGAAAGACAAGCGTAGCGCCAGAGGCGCGTGCCGCACCAGCATTCATCTGCGTGCCACGCCCACGCGGGGCAGTACAGACCAGTGCGCCAGCCGACCGGGCAATGTCAATGGTGGCATCACTGCTGCCACCGTCGGCCACAATAATCTCGACAGACGGATCAAGTCGGCGGATTGCTGTGATGCATGTACCAATCGACGCCGCTTCGTTCAAGGTTGGAATGATCACGGAATATGGTAAGGTTTGCTCTATCATTATATAGTTATTTTCCCATTGTTTGCATTAGACATGGTTCACCGTTATTTTACAGGTTGGTTGGATGATGCGCCCTCTCCCCCCTGCCCCCCTCTCCCTGAGGGAGAGGGGGGTGACGGGGCATCCTGGCGGCACACGCTGCGCGTGTGCCGCCAGGATGCCCCGTCCGGTTTCCCCCCTTGCAGGGGCGGGGGCTAGGGGGTGGGGTGATTCACGCAACCAATCTGTCTGTGATATGTACAGTACAATAAGTTCATCTGAAACCATGTTTTAGCAATGTGCCGCCCGTACAATACCACAGTTTGCGAAAAGAGGCGATAGATAGAGAGATAGATATATGCCAATTGTGAATATGTACATCATCTGAACACCTGCATTTGTGCCAACATGATACACTATATAGTAGCGTATGTTCGCCTGATTCGGCTGTTTAGCGGCATGGCTTTAAAGCAAAATGATCCAGTTACTAACGTGAACATAACCAACCAATACGCCCGTACCCGCCCATATTCATGCGAACGGTATGCGGCTGCGCCGCATGGTCATCTGAACAAGAGAGGGTACTATGAAATTCTTGCGGCAGCGCAGAAATGGCTCTCATCAGGTACGCCAGCTTACGGAACATCATGGGAGCATTTTGAGTATTGGCAGTGCGGGGAGTATTCTGAGTATTGGCAGTGCGGGGAGTATTCTGAGCATTGGCAGTGCTGGCAGTATTCTGAGCATTGGCAGTAGTGGCAGTATTCTGAGTTTTGGGTCTGCGGGGAGTATTTTGAGTGTTCTGAGTGTCGGAAGCATGTTGTCAGTGTTAAGTGCAAAGAGTATTCTGAGTGTGTTGCGCTACCGTGCAGTGCGGAATCAAGTGTAGCGTATGATACGATTCACAGACAGATTGGTCGCGTGAATCACCCCACCCCCTGGCCCTGTCAGGTGTAGATTTTTCGGGTAGGGGCAGGCTCCCGTGCCTGCCCAGAGCGTCCTGATGCCGGAAACGCTGTCCGGGGCAACCACGGGGGGTTGCCCCTACCAATCCCATGGGCATGCCATCCCTGTCCGGGGCAACCACGGGGGTTGCCCCTACCAATCCCATGGGCATGCCATCCGCCCAAAAACCCTGAGGGAGAGGGGGGTGAGATCTCACGGGTAGGTTTTTTTCGTAGGGACGCGCTTCTGTGCGTCCGTAGGGCTGATGCAAAAAACGCCCCACGGAGGCAGACGCCTGTCCATACGGATCGCGTTAGAACGCCATCCATCGAAAAACCTACCCCTGTGAGGTAGGGGGTCTCTCACGGGCAGGTTTTTCCGTAGGGACGCGCTTCTGCACGTCCGTAGCACGAATATGGCCCGGGTTAACCTGAGCGTTATGTAGGTGCGGCTTGTAGCCGCACACGGCCCCTGCTACGTGACCCAGCAGTTATTCAGACTACCAACATCTTTTGCCCTACCCACCCCCTTTTTCATCCCAACCGTGTGCGGCTCTGGCGCATGACAACTGATGAGAGCCTTCTACAACTGATACACGGCAATCGTCTTTTGTAGGGATCGGGCCAGTTCTTGCAGATCCTGAGCGGCACGTTCGGCCTGACGTGTGCTGGCCAGGGTCTGCGCTGTAGCCTGCTCGATTGACATCATGGCCTGACCAATCTGTTCCATACCGGCAGTTTGCTGCTGGGCTGCGGCAGCCATCTGCATATTGGCCTGGGCGCCACTCTCGACTTCCGCCGCAATACGGTGAATAGTCTGACCAGCCTGGAGTGCCAGTTGTCCACCGGATTCAACCTGTTTGGTGCCTTCCTCGGTGACAAGGACGGCAGCGTTACTGGCACGCTGGATCTCGCTTAAGATTTCACGCACTTGCTGAGTAGCATGTTTGGAACGCTCGGCCAGGTCGCGTACATGCTGGGCTACCACGGCAAAACTCTTGCCCTGTTCGCCAGCACGTGCGGCCTCGATAGCCGCGTTGAGTGCCAGCAGATTGCTCTGGTCTGCCAGTTCCGACACAGTGGTTGTAATTGCGCCAATAGCTTGAGTTTGCTCTGAGAGAGCCAGAATAGTCTGGGCAATGCTTTCAACCCGTTCACGGATCTGTTCCATGCCAGCAACCGTCTCTTCGACCGTGCGTGTGCCATCGCGCGAGATTTCCAGGGCGTTCTGGCTATCCTGGGCAACCTGCGAGGATTGCTGGGCCGTCTGGCGAGCGATGGCCTTGACTTCCTCAACCGTGGTGGAGGTCTGGGTAATTGCGGCAGACTGCTCGGCGGCACCACTGGCCTGCTGGGTGGTAGCAGCCAGGATCTCTGTTGTAGCACTGGCAATCGCGGTGGTGGCCTGTTGCACTTCGCCGGTAATGCGATGCAAGCCAGCAACCATAGCATTCAGGTTGTTGCCCAGTTGTTGGAGTTCGGTCTGGTGGGTATCGACCTGCAGGCGTGTCGTCAGGTTGCCCTGTGCTACTTCGCTGGCAAAGGCGCTATAGGCACGCACAACTGCTTCGAGTTCATCTTTGGCAACCTTGGTAGCATCGGCGGCGCGTAGTTCGGCGTTAGCCTGTTCCTGTTCGCTAATCTGACGGCGGATGGTATGGGCCATATTGTCGAAGGCCATGGCCATCCGTCCGATCTCGTCCTGGCCAGATGGCAATACATAATTCTCGTTGAGACGACCGTCCGCAATACCATCGGCTGCATTGGCAACCAGGTTGATGCGCCGCGAGATCGTGCCAGCAACAATCAGCGATGCAAATAAACCACCTATAAGCGCCATAGCCGTGCCACCAAAGAGCGTAAACATCAGGTTGCGGGCAGCTCTATCTGATTCCTGGCTGCGCTCGTCGAGTAGTTGCTCTTCAACGATACGAAATGCTTCAATCTGTTCGCGGATGCTATCCAGGCGACCTTTGCCCTCGCCATTAGTAACAAAATCAGCGATCGCGCTCATATCGGCACGGTTTGCGTTGACATCATAGCGCAGGGTGATCAAATGCTTCAATACATTGGTATCCCACTCATTAACACTCTGGTCAATGGCCTTGAGACGAGCCACCTGGGCAGCATTGTCGTTGACCAGTTCCTGCAGATCGCTCATCTCGCGGTGGTAGATCTCTACTCCTTCACTGTAGGGAGCTAAAAAGGTTTCATCGCCGGTAAGGAGAAAGCCTCGCTCGCCGGTTTCCATGTTTACAATATCAAGCAAGACATGGTCGGTTAGGTTGATGACCTCGTTGGTAAAACGTACCGTATCTTCACGGGCATTGCTAGCACGAATGCCGTTGTAAAGGATGCTAGAAACCAGCAGCATCATGATCATGATAATTGCCGCGACGGCCAGGATTTTCGTCCGCAAGTTGAGGTTGTTAAAAACATCCATTGTTTTGTCCTTCCCTGATTAAGCGCACAGCGCAAAACACAAAACGGAGAGTAGCTGAACAGCAGTGACTGGTTCTATCATCCTGATCCATCTGACTTACCTGACCGCTCCATCCGGTCGGAATGCCGGTGGAACTGGATGCAATGTCGAGTCGCTAGAGGGAAGCATCTCCTGACTGATCCGTGCAGAATCAGCGATATCAGCGAGATGCTTCCCTTCTATGATGAGTATATAGAACTGTTGTTACCTGCTCATTACCAGAGGGAGGATCGCCTGGTTGACCTGGCTTTACACATTACGTAAACTATGTTATGATAAATGTGAACATAAAAAATTTATATAGTAGTGGCGTATATACACTATACTCGCTATTCCCCTTTGTAGTGCCGGTTTTACATGTAGATCATCAGATTTTTATCGTTGACGATCTATCATTTCCTCCTACTCCACACATTTGATGTCATTATTGATGGACAATTGCATCGTTCGCCATGCGGCTGCGCCGCACACGGTCGGCATGAAAATAGGCTTGTCGGGGCGACCGGCCGGTCGCCCCGACCCATCGCCGGAATGCCCCCCGACACGATGCCGGTGCGACCCTATGTTCACATTAGTCGTTGGTCGTTCAGCACTCCTGATACTCAATTGGAGAAGATCGTATACAAGCTTCCTGAACCGATCGACACCTGTTCCGAGTGCAGTACAGGGTAGAGCAGAGGTTATATTGAAGCATGTCCAGCTTGCGCACGGGACGAGCGAAAGTCTGCCGAACGTAGGCTTGCGCACCTATGAGGCGGCAAAGGATCAAACTAAACTCATTGGGAAGGAATGTTAATGGATTTTCTTATGTGGTATGACGACTCACGGGAAAAAACGGCTGTGGAAAAAATTCAGGAGGCAATTGCTGCCTATATTGCCCGTTTTACGATTGTGCCTGTGTTAGTGCTGGTTAATGCAGTCGATTTTACCGAGGTTGATGGACTTTCTATCTATCCGGATCGCCGGGTCAAGCCAGATAATTTCTGGGTGGGGCACGAAGGCTCTGAATTATACGTTCCTGTATAGATTATGCCATGCGGAGGCAAGCATATATGTAGCAAGACAAAATCTATTTTCTGATAAAGTAAGGAGGATTATCTTGATTACCAAAAAACCAAACACAGACGACACCGAAATGATGCAGGTAACCTTCTCGCTACCTGCCTCATTCTGGGCTGACACCATTGCCCTGGTTGGCGACTTCAATGGTGCGAACATAACCACAACATTCCTGGATCAGAGTGACACCGGCTGGCAGACGACCCTGGATCTACCAACTGATCATATTTACCATTACCGCTTTCTGCTAGATGGTACACAATGGCTTAGAGACTGGAATGGGGATGGTTTTCGTACGAATGCGAATGGAAAGGATGAATCAATCATTACCACATAGGCAATGATTGATTTATGATCTGCCTTTTTTCAGAAGCTGTTCCTTCGGGGGAGGGTTTTGAAAAAAGTACACAAAAAACCGTGCTGCCGCAGGCAACACAGGTCTTGTGTGTCATCGAACGCCGGTGGGTTCATCACCGCTTACGTGCTACCAATTGAAGCACAAAAAAAATCGACGGCGGGTATCATACGATACCTGCGCCATCGATCGATTGAGCATCAGGCCGAGGGCCGGGCTGACGTATCAGGACTAATAGCGATCCCGACGACCATACCCATTACCACTACCACGGCCGCCACCAGAGCCACCGCGGTTGTTCGATTTCTCTTCGGCTTCGTTGACGCGAATAGTGCGTCCTTCGACTTCCTGACCGTCTGTCGAGCGGATAAGAGCAGCAAGATCGTTCGTTTCGATCTCAACAAAACCAAAGCCGCGTGATCGGCCAGTTTCGCGGTCGGTAATTACGCGTGCGCTCTGCACGGTACCATATTCACGAAACAGGTCTTCCAGGTCGCTATCCCGGATACTCCACGGCAGGCCTCCAACAAACAACTTCTTCACCATGTGTAAATTCTCCTCTGCGCACAGCACAGATACTTACTAATGGCAATAACAAGTGATGCTATTGCCGCAAACAATGTTCGCATATACATACAATCGACAGTTTGAAGGATACCCGTTGTAAGCGAAGAAACCTTATCAAGCGACCAGAGGACAGAAGTATTTCTGCTATAGATCGTACTGCGTGGTATGTTGGCGCACCTTTTCAGTATACCATGGATCATTAAATGTGCAAGAGGATATTTTACATTATGACAGGCCATAGGCCAGATTATCGGCCATGGTTTTCAGTGGCTCGATTTCGTCCTGGAGCGCCTGGGCTTCGAGAGCGTGAATCACCAGGACGCCCAGACAATGATCCGGCGGCTGTGCGGGTATGGGCAGTACGATCAGCGCCTGATATGCCGGTTCGGGTGTCTTTTCAAACAGATGTATATCCGAGAAGAATGCTGGTGTACCGGTTTGCAGTGGTGTATACAAGGGTGATTGAGCCAGTTCGGCAGTGCGCCAGATTGGCCCAAGGCGATTCAGGTAATCCTGGGTATAGCCCGCCTGAGCGACCGGACGCACCCGCAGCGGCGCATCCGGCTCAACCAGGCCGATCCAGGTAGCGCGATAGCCGCCAGCATCTACCAGCAGTCGACACATACTGTTCAGTAGCTCCTGCTGTTCTGGCGCAGTAGCCAGGAGCTGGTGCCAGCTGCCAAGCGCCACCAGCAGGCGTTGCATATGCTGCTGGCGGATTTGAGCGTAGCGCCGGTCGCTGATATCTTCTTCGGCGATCACCACATGACTTATTGCGCCGCTGGTGTCACGTACAGGCGAGAACGATGCACGTCCCCAGTAGATATTGCCCTGTTTTGTGCGATGCTGAAACTCGCCCTGCCATTCGTACCCGTCTAGCACCTGCTGCCAGGCCTGCTCATACTGTGCAACCGCGGACGGATTAGCTTTGAATAGATGCGGGGTTTGCCCAATAATCTCATCTATGGGGTAGCCGGTTATGGTTTGCACCTGCGGATTGACATATTCAATCGTCCCCTGGACATCAGTCACGATGATCATACTGGCACTTTTTTCGGCCACGCGCATTAAGCGGGGCAGTTGTTCCTGCGCCTGTTTCTGCTGGGTGATATCGGTGAAAGTCATAATCACCCCATCAATAACATTATCGATCGTCCGGTAGGGCAGAATGCGCATCCAGTACCAGGCGCCCTGGCGGCAACGTACTTCAGCGGTATACGATTCCAGCGTGTTTAGCACATGCCGGGCACGTTCAGTGAAATCTTCTGTTTCGATACTGGCTACCAGTTCACTGATGGGACGGCCAATATCTGCCTCACGCAGGCTGAAGATGCGGGTCACAACCGGGGTAAAGCGGGTGATGCAGAGATTCAGATCCAGAAAGATCGTACCGACATCGATACTATCCAGCAGATTTTTTAAATCGCTATTGGCACGATTGATCTGCTCTATTTTGTTACGCAGCTCGTTGTTGACCGTCACCTGTTCTTCGTGCAGCGACTGCAGCTCTTCTTTCGAGGTTTCCAATTCCTCGTTGGTACTCTGCAATTCTTCATTCGAGGATTGCAGTTCTTCATTGGCCGACTTGAGTTCTTCGTTGGTTGTTTCGAGTTCTTCGTTAGTCGCCTGTAGATACTCGCGGGTAGCCTTAAGTTCCTCTTCCAGGTTCTGGATCTGCTGCTCACGTTTGTGCGAGACAGTGCCATCCTGCTCGATTGAATGCATAGGTGGTAGCGAGGGAGCTTCTTCAAAGATAACCAGCACCAGCCCACCTTCTTCCATAGGTTCAAGCACCAGGTTGATCAAATGGGTATCGCCGTTGCTTTTGACCTGCACATTATTGTAGGCAACTTTCTGCCGATGACTAAGCAGCTTGCGCAGAGCTGTCGTGAGCGGCAGGCGCAACCCCTCGCGCGCCATATGCAGAATGTTGGTACTCATCTCGCCAACCGGCGGTTCCAGATAAAACCCAGTGCGCCCGGTGGTATAGTATAGCTCGCCCTGCTCGTTAATCACGGCACATGCTGGCGCATAGCGTTGAATCAGGGCGCGCTCGGTTATAGTACGCAAGCTGGTGATCGTGCTGGATGATTTTGGTTCGCGCACCAGTGAAGGCATTGGCACGGGCGATGATAGAAAGCCACTCTGTTTAAAAATGGCGGAACTTCCTAATGGGCGCTGATAAATCGACCATTTGCGGTCAACTACATGGAACGCATGGTTTAGCTCGCCCGGTGTTTCAGCCGTACCCAGGAAGAGAAAGCCATCGGGCTTAAGGCCATAATAAAACAGCGGAATAACCTTCTTCTTGAGTTCAGGACTCAAATAGATCAGCAGGTTACGACAACTGATCAGATCTAGCCGCGAGAAGGGAGGATCCTTAATAATACTCTGGACGGCAAATATGACCATATCGCGGATGCGCTTGCTGATCTGGTAGGTATCGCCGTCACGAAAAAAGAAGCGTTGTAGACGTTCTGGCGAAACATCGGCGGCGATATTGCGGTTATACATACCCTGGCGGGCTTTTTCAATCGCCTGTATATCGATATCGGTGGCAAAAATCTGAACCTCGCACTTCTCGTTACGCCTGTCACTTTGTTCACGCAAGAGCATAGCAATCGAATAAGCTTCTTCACCGGTTGAGCAGCCAGGCACCCAGATACGAATGGGCGTATCGGACGGCCGATTCAGAAAAAGCTGGGGAATGATGCGCTGTTCGAGTACCGCAAACGCCTGATGATCGCGAAAGAAGCTGGTAACGCCGATCAAGAGTTCACGGAAGAGCGTATCGATCTCTAACGGGTTGTCCTCGATATAGCGCACATAATCGTCAATCTGGTCAATCTGGTTGACGATCATACGGCGGGTGATGCGCCGCGAGAGGGTATTCTGCTTATAGAGCGAAAAGTCATGGCCAGTTTGCCGGCGCAGGCTGGCAAAGATACGCTGAAGGGCAGTAGAATTAGCCTGAACTTTATTGTCGCCAGGACGTTCGCCGGTAAGAAATTCTTTCTTGACATACTCGATCAGCTGATCGGGCATCTCTTCCGGGCGTAGGATATAATCGACCATATCGGTTTCGATCGCACGTTGGGGCATGCCATCATAGGAGGCTGAGGCGGGTGACTGAACCATCGCCATACCGCCCTGTTCTTTGATCAGAGCCAGCCCTTTGCTGCCGTCGCTGCCTGTGCCGGATAGGATGATAGCGATGGCCCGTTCTTTTAGTTCATCAGCCAGCGAACGGAAGAAAATATCGATGGGCAGGCGTACACCGGATACCGGTTCGGGATCGCTCAATATCAACTTGCCGTTGCGTAGGGCTGCATCATGTTGAGGTGGCAGGATATACACGCGGTTCGGTTCAATCGTAATACCATCATCAGCCGGTATGACTTGCACTTGCATAGCCGTGAAGTGATCAATCAACTCGCCGAACATCTCCTGACGCCCTGGCCCAAGATGCTGGGCCAGAATAAAGGCGATGCCACTATCGCGGGGCATGTGGGCAAAGAACTTCTCAAAGGCTTCCAATCCACCTGCCGAGGCACCCATGCCAACGATAGGAAAAGCAGGCCGCCTATCTGCGCCGCGTTGGTCAGACAATTTATCGGCAATCGTGGCATAATCGGCAGCTTTGGTCTGCTGTGCTTCTTCTACCTCGGCGGGAACATGTTCGTCTTGCTGGCCATTATCGGGTAGATCAGATTCAGGTAGATCAGATTCAGGTAGATCAGGTGTGGACATCATAAACTATATCACTCCAGAGAAATAGGCGATGGCGAATAACCTTGCTTATAGCTGTATACGGGGATATTTATTCCGGTATAGCGGGTCAGAGGGTATCTGTCGTAAGAACAGCTGCGATCTGATATATACGAAGTGGCTATTCAGGTTATGATCGGGTATGGAAACTAGTGTCGGTGAGATGTAGAGAATTAATTATAATGATAGGCACAAAAAGCGTTTTGTCAATAACAGGAGTTACGCGGTCGCCCTGCCACAGGCTGTGATTCGCCTCCGGCAGGGTGGAAGAAAACCATCTTTTTCCAAAATGTTTCGC
>RRYU01004899.1_pt1 | contig 20648 bp, 20 predicted proteins | sample 2162651 | NCBI WGS metagenome assembly RRYU01 (sample SAMN10267283, study PRJNA491782) | microbial mat metagenome | isolation source: biomat in the production well | place: Japan: Minami-Kanto gas field, natural gas well KTG3 | collected 2017-06 | reverse complement strand
TTTTCTAAGCTGCCTGTGCGGCAGTGAACTGTAGATTATCATCAAAAAAATTAGTTACAAGAATGACTTAAGGTATTTTTTCTCATTTACCCTTTATTTTTAGCCATCTTGTAACTTATTGATTTTTATTCAAATTGTTAAAGAGCAATAATTATTGGTTGTTAATCATGTTTTCAGCCCACTCGGGTAGTGGATTTTTACTTGGACTAATCACTCCATTGTGTATTTCGAGTATTTGCTGATATGGAAGCTTATAGCTTGAGTTATCCATCAAATAGATATGATCACACAGTGGTATAACATCCCGTACGTTTTTGAGTGTTCTGGGTATTCTCTTAATCACCTTCTCATCTGGCACATTATGACCCCCTTCGCTAACACGTTGTGAGATCCTGGCCATATTCAGATTCACTGTTGTGAGATGGATAAATACTAAAACAACTTCGTATCCATAGGTTTTTGCCTGAGCAACAAAATCTATTTTTGATGGGTGTGAGAACACTGTTTCAAAGCAAAACGTACGACCTTCTTTTAAAAGGTTTATACGTATCTCTTCTGCTATTTTGGCAGCTTCGTAGCTATGCTGCTCAGGCTGTTCTGGATACAACTGTTTTGCCAGAATGTCTGCATTTACAAAGGGTATTCCATGTGGTTGCAGTTGTGTTTTGTAGAAGGTAGTTTTCCCTGCGCCATTCCCACCTGACAATAACCAAAGTTGTTTTTGTTTCTTCAAGTTCCGTTTTCATCCACAGGTATAAATTTTCCATTGCTAAACTGACCTATACGAGTCTCACCTGTAGGTGCAATCTGCTCAAGATAACCCGGCTGTTGTGATGATGCCTGATAACGACAATGACTAGTTGTAACTGATGATGACAGCTCACCACTCTTTCGCTGTTCATCCAATGATTTAAAGACCTGCGTTGAATCGATAGTACCAACCGTTACAGGCTCTACTCGAAGTCGTGACAAGCCAGAGGATATAGAGAGCAGGAGATCTGGGTTTAATACAGACGATACAGTCCGTCCTAATTCGGCCCAGTATTCGATCTGTTCAGCTGTGCTACGGTGATATCGCGGCGCAGTGATCTCTGCAGCCTGCATGATCTCTTGTTGCAGCCGAATGGGTGATGCTGCCTTTGCCATGGTTTTAGCCTCGTTTATATACCAATAGACAGATTGTAGCAGATTGCTACAATCTGTCTATTAAGGTTAAAACCATGGGATTGTGGCTGTTTTGGAAAGGCCGAATTGATCAAATTCTCCTTTCTCCGGTTCATCAACCAGCTCACCTAACTCGATATAACGGCGATGCTTATGCCCATTTGAGCCGCTTTTTAACTCAAGATAGGGATTATCCAGACCTTTTGTAAACATTTTGGCTCGGTATGCTTTGGCTTCTTCTTCTGTGATTGATCCGCGTTTTATCAATCGCCTGAGCTTAGACTGACTCATGGTGGTTTGTTTACGTGATACTGTCCGGTGTTTTGAGTCTGCTGGCACCGGAGAAATATCACTGATAGAGCAATATCCACTCATGCCGCCTACCCAATTGGTGCGTTGCAAATTTTCCAGATCAGCAGCGGAACCATGCAAACGTAATACATCTCCCAGTGTTACACGATATTTAGGGAAACTGACCCCAATACCTGTTGCATTCAGATCGCAAAGAGATTTGTGGAGTTTGGAGTAAACTGCGTTCATCAATACCGTGGCCGGTATCTCCGGGTCGGGTTGCATTCTTATTTCGAAATAGTGGTTCATCTTAGATCCTATTCACTTTTTCCACCAAAAACGCCACCGCGTATCAGATTTGCTAACACAAAGTATTTTTGTTCGTCTGCAACAGGCTTATCATTTACCCAGTTCAACATTAATGTGTACAAGTCTATGTTCCTTTTTCTGTAGGCTTCGCCACGCTGAGTAACTGAGCCATAGGGCTCTACCGCAATCGGAAATTCAGCATTCTCGCTATACCAATCATCTATAGTGCGAATGGCATTACCTAACTTCACACTGTGCATAGCAGCATGGTTTTTTTCTTTACCCAGTTTGAAAAGGACTTTTTTCTTCTCACCCATGTTCATTTCTTGCGATGGAAACACATGCTGACCAGCGCCTAGTCGAACAAAGGCATCAACCTCTAGCAAGACAAAACCTTGTGTACCCATCAAACCTAGGTAAAGTGCCTCTGATAGTTGAGCTAATATGTTGTCTTGACGGTTAGCCGTAAAATCATTTAACGAGTAGTCTTTACCTTTAAGCTCTATGAGATCCTCAGAATGATTAATTCTGACCTGAATCAGCAAATCTTCAGCACAGACGCGGTTACGCCATAAAAAGCGCCCATTGGCAATATTCTGTGCATAGCGGTGTGCCAGTTCTTTCAATCCTGGCTCTTTAAACTCAGTTACCTTGGTGTGAATGGCCTTCTCAAAATCGGGGTCATTGCAACCAAACGGTGTGCCCAAATCCCCAATCATGCGCAGAGTGAAACTGACTTTTAAGGTATCTTTGTCATACGGCAAGTTTGCATCATCATTATCTGCGGAAACTGGATTTGGTTTTGATTTTTCCTCATCCTTAATACCTGCAGCACTTTGCGTTGAGCGGTTTTTACGGGGCACAACCTGAATCGCCTGCCAAGTATTTTGGTCGGAAAGGTCACTCCAATTACCAGCAAACATCAATCCATCAGACACTTCCAGCTTTCGCTCAAATGCCAACATGCTGGGTAGTTCCATTGCTTTCGTTTTAGTCGTCATTTCTTTCTCCTTAGTTGTCATCATAATCATCGTCGGTACTAATCACTGCTTCTTCAGTGATTGTTTCGTTAAGTTCATCGATTACCCCATGTGTTGTATCTTGCTTGCATAAATACCAATGTTCCTGATAGTCATAGCGCCAGATACTCTCTACAAAATCAGCTTCCGTGCGTAAACGGTGAGCACTTTTCCATTCGCCAATGCTGTGTACCGCCTCAACAAAGCAAACGGGGGTTTTGCTATCACGGGTATTAGTTATTTCAGCATTGTCGTAAACAGGGGCAATGGCTTTGTAACCGATCATAATTGGCACTAAAAAGCCTTTAGCTTCAGGTTTGGGCAATCTTTCCCAATCGGCTGGAGTTTTCTCATTAGGCACAAGATAGTGCTGCCACTGTGCTAATAAGGTCTTGTGCTTTTTAGCATCAAGTCTTGAAAAGTGCCCCTTCAATAAATCAGGGATACTGTCTGGTTGATATGGCGCATGCTGGAGGTGTTGTTGCCACTCATGAAGTAAGTTGGCGTAGGCCGTTGCATCCTGCTTAAAGCCTTTTTCCAGATACTTTGAAATCTGCTCGTATTTTGGGCGAGCCTGCTGCTTGAATGCGGAAAAATCGAGCCATGCGTCTAGTAACTCAGCATGTGGGTTTTCTTGCTGCAACGCGTGATAGTACTTTTCCAAACTGCTGGAACGATCCATGAGCACAAAGCCCGGTAACAATTTACTTTTAAGCTTGTAACGATCCCGCTTTTCTTGCGCATCAACCAGTTTTACGTCGGCGATGTCTAAAATCGTACCGCCTGCCAAACGCTGGATAAGGCTTTGCTTTTCTATCCAAACCGTAAGTTGTTCTATCCGGGTTGCATTACCCACTCGCCCCTCTATTTCAATGAGCAATGAGACTGTCATATTCATTTTGCCTTCTTCAATCACCGGGGGGGCTGAAGCTTTATCGTGCGATTGCAAATAGGGTGGGTTGCGGCTTTGGGTAAAACGGTCACCATAATCCCCATAGGTATGGACACGGTGTTCGTGAGCAATGACAGCGCAGCCTGTCAGGCTTATTTTGGAATATTTTTCAGACTGGTTTAGCTTGCGTGACAAGTTGTGGGTAAAGCCAAGAAAATGCGTTATCGCAGGAAACCCCCAGGTAAAGCCTGCTATCGCATTGGCATTTTGCACCCTAATACGATTGAGTAAAATGTATTGGCTCATGCGTTTTCCTCCTTCTCAAAGGAGAATTTTTGTGTATCTTTCAATTCTCGCAGAGCAGCGAACATTAGATTCTTCCATAACTTGCTGTGCTCTTCTTGCGGGGTAAAGGCCTTATCTTTTCCTTTTAAGAGGTTATTTAACCAACGCGCGAAATCAGTACAGATTTCCGGCTCCCAATCAGTGTCCATCCGTTCACCTTGAAAGCCTTCATCATCCCGATAAGGATCAAGGAAATATTGGTGTGCTTTTTTGAGCTTAATGTCCTCCACTACCGACCAGCCTGCTGGAAGCGTTTGGATGATATTGGCGTGATACATGACTTCATCAACGATTTTTTCTCCCCAATTTTCTAACCACTTACTTTTTTTCGGATCGCGAGTGCTTAGCTTCAAGGCATCGTTGCGTAACAGGAATGCGCGCAGGTATTCAATATCTTCCTTCACCGCATAATTGGGGATACCAGAGTTAAACCACGATGTTTGGTATATCGGCGGTTTTAATTGCCGTTGCCATGTGGGTGGCTGAGAAGAAAGTAAATGCAGCTTTCCACCACGCTTGCCATTTAGCTGAGAGGCATTGCTATGGTTGCTCGCAGTTACCGAAATATTTGCCCGTCTTGGGTAGGTGATTTTAGTATCGATATAATACTTCTCTTTGTCACACAACGTCCTTATTTGCTTTTGTTGATCGTTGAACAAACGCTCGAAGATATTCTGCGCTAAAGATGACGATGTAACCTGGCTTAACAGGTGATATTGATACTCTCCTACTGCATTAATGGGAAAATAAATCTGTTTAAGCAAAGTATGGGTTGCCATATCGTTACTAATAGAAGCTTGCTTAAAACGACTGTTCCATTGTTGCAACTCTTCATCACTACGGGCAAATGGCTTTAGTGCTTCGGATGCATCACTGCTTAATTCCTGAGCCAGTTTAACGCCGTTACACACCAATTCCAGGAACTGGTAAATGGGTGCAAACTGATTACCTGCTACCGCTCCATCAAGCACCTTTTCGGTCAGACTCGATGTCGACAAATAGGAAGGATTGATTGCATCTACTTGATCCAGAAGAGAAGGCGTATCGATCTTGGAGTGTGTTAACTTAACCACATGTGTGGCAAAACTAACGCTTGATGCATTTTGAGAGGCTTTCTCAATCCACCCAGCGGCAGAATATTTCTCTTCTAAATCAGCCTTCTTGGCATAATAGTTGTTGTCCAAAAGCTCCCAGTCCAGTGAATCTGGTTGGATATTCATAGATTTTGCTTCTTGCCATTTTTGCTGTTGAAATGCTAATGCTGTTAGATCATCAGCTTTCTTGTTTTTCTTGGTATCGAAAAAATCCTTTATCGACTGATCACCAAACCATTTGCTTTTATCAAATGCACTAGCAACTGCCTTCAATGAGTCTTTTAGGTATTTTTCTTCTTCCATCTCCATCTTATTTCTAAGGAAGTGGCGAATTACATCGCTCCAATGTTCACGTTCGGTTGTCATATCGTTACTCACTATCCCTTTACCTCCTGAAATAAACCTAAACTCTCGTGCCAAAAATACGGCATATCATTACCTTCGTATTCAATCACTCTTACTTCTCCATAACGCCGACTCACCTCCGGCAAATCAATATCAAAATCCTCAACTAATTGGGCATACACTACTAATGGACTGGTATCAAACCAAAAGCTACTGTTTCGTCCCTTTTCCACATTTGCTAATTGCTTCAGTTCAATACCGAGTGCAGTGGTCGGTTCTTTCAGTGGACGTACATTTTCATTCAACCACCGCCAATAAGATGCTTTGTATTCGTCATCCACATATAAGTAATACGGCTCATCCTTCTTTGAATCACGAAAGCGTTGTTGTTTTTGTATTTCGCCACACCAGTGGGGTTGCTCTGTCCACCAAAGCCTTGCCCTTTTGTTTCCTGTGAACAGCTGACTTTTAAGCGCGGCGTGCTCCAGTTCATTGAGTGTGGCGTATTTGGTATATAGATACTTTCCCTTTTCTGACACTTCTATTCCATTTAAGTCAGGCTCTTCAATGCGGGGAGAGGCATCAATCTGTGAAAACTGTTTTGTATCTGTCAGCTCATGAGGGATCAATCTTAAATCTCTGCCTTCAAACCCTGGTCGGTTGAAGCAAATCTGTTCATTTTTCAGTGCTTTAGTGTTTTTGCTGAGAATTAGTATATTGGGAGCCATCAGCGGATTTTCTAATTCACGGTGGCGCAAAATTCTTCCGGCCAATTGGATAATCGAGCGCATCGAGCTTGGCTCAACAATTGCCCAGTCGTAATCATGATCTCGTCCCACCTCGGCAACGGGTGAAGCCAAGACTACAAAAATGTGATGATCACTGTCAGGATACTTTGCTAGCGACCTGGTGATTTCGTCGTTCTGCCAGAACTCATCCTCTTTCTTACGCGAAAGCACTGTATCTAGATGCTTTTCAATGAAAGAACGTAACGCCAGAGGATAACGACTGTGATACACGCAATAGTGAATCCGGGTATTTTCGAGTGCATCCATTTGCAGCATTTGCCGAGCTACTGACACCAATGGGTTGATGTTCGCCATACGAATCAAACCAATGGACACAGTTTTGCCATCTTCTCGTTGCACATGGTGTTGATGGTGCAGCTCAACTATTTTTTTGTGACATAGTTGGGCAATGGCATGAGTTGGCGTCAAGGTCGCATCAGGATATATGATTTCCCCCTGACGCTTTGCAATAGCGTTTTTACTTAGCTCAGCCAGCCTATCTGATACAAAGGATTTATGTGCATTAATAAATAGCGACTTAGCAGCCAAGCCCTTAGCATCACTATTTTTGAATTGTGAGACGTTCATTGTTCTCGCATTACGCTTAAACTCATCAAACCAGGCACAACAAATTTCACCATTCCAATCTGTAAGGTTGGCTTTGGCATACTGTGCCCAGCCTGCTTTATATGCCTGAAATAATGCGTAGGCTAAAGCAGGCGGCATGGTGGCAGTAGAGAGCAAAACACGACTGCCCAGCATTCCCGCCCAATGCACCAAACGGCATAAGGCTGGCAAATCCTCCAGGCCGAAATCATCTGGCTCGTCCAATACTAAATCGGACGTTAATAAGCGCAACATCGGGGCGATTTGTTTGCCTCCCCTAACACCTTCCGTTGCAGGGATAAGGTGATCAATTGTACTCACCAACACAGGTGCGCATAGCATCTTGTCAGTGCGTTTGAATTTTTCTTCTTTTGTCCATTCACTTAGTGCGTGCTTAGATATAGTCCCGCTATAATCCACTTTTAGCTCATCTGGCAAATATTCCTGCCCTGATTCACTTCCCGTATCTTCAATATCAGTTTTATCTTGTTGTTGGTTTTGGCCGCTTTCAAACAGTTGCTTAACCGCTGTGTCACCTACTAACAACGCCATCTGCTCTTCGTGTAGCTTTAATTCCCTTCGGAATTCCCGCCCTGTTTGTAAAGTTAGTGTGCGCAAGCCTAGTGCTACGCTGAAACGAACACCACCAGTATTTTTTCCCAGTGCATACATGATTTTGGCATTAGCGAGGGTTTTACCTTTGCCAGTGGATGCCATATTGATGCCGAAGAAGCCTTTTTCCCTTGTTTCTGCCGCACATTTTTTTACAATCGCTACAGCAGCATCCTGCCAGCCAAAATCCTTTTCATACCCTTTCGAAACCGGTTCACTTAAAAATTTATTATCGCCAAGTTTTTCCAGGGTCTCTTTCAGTTTTGGTAACTTGCGCACAATACGCTCAGCATTGTAGGAAACCCCGATTAAGTGTTCATCAAGCTGTTGCTTGAGTTGTTTTGTAAATCGGTCTGAGTTGGCATACACCTTGTAATTGGGGTTGCGCCACTTTTGTGTAACTCTGGGACGAGAGGAATAATGGTGATCAGCCAGCATCATTGACAAACGTGCCAGATGGCTGACAAACAAATGATCGTGTAACCAGTCTTTTTTGTTGTCGTTGAGCCATAAGCTCAAACTATGCCTGGCTTCAGAAGCGGTGGTACAGGCTCTAGCCCTCCAATGTGAGCTGAAGTAAGGAAGCGATTTTTCATCAAAATGCCAATTGTCTTCAATACGCTCTGTTTGGTCTTTATCCTTGCAACGATAGGAGTTCCAGATCGCATCAAAGTCAGTTTTCAACCACGATTTATTTTCACTAAATTTGGCGGGATTCACACTGTCTTGCCATGATGGCGATAACGGTAAGCGATGATGTGACAGAATAATCCAGGCTACGACACGCGCAAATGAAGGTAGATTTAGAAATGGGTTATTTTTTTCACCCACGCCACCGTCTGGACCATCACGGAAGCAGGCTGCTACATTTTCAGTATTAACGTCAGCTAACTCGTCCAACCATTCTGCATCAGTTTTATTATCACCTACGAACGCCTGAAAAAGACGTAGAGAAACCCACTCATGCCGATAGGGTTCAAATACTGATGAGTCTTTATCATTAGGGTCAATTTTTTTCTGAAACAGTTTGTTGACTTTGCCGAAGTCATGAAACAAGCCGGAAATGCTTGCGGCGTATTGAATAACTGGCAGTATTTGCCACTGCATCTTGTCCTGAAATTGTTCGATATCACTATCTGTTAAATTCACCGGCACAATCCCCTGCACATTAAACTTATTCCTATTCCCCACCACCCAAACCAACTCACTCCTACTACGTGAACGAATCCAATGACAACTCACCGCTGTGTTTTTGCTCGCGGTTTTTCTCAGGAGCTTCTTAACCGCCAATAAACCTTCTTGTGTGATCACGGTCTGCCAGGTGTTGTCTCCGATGCGATCAGCAAAAGCATCCAGTACTCGGCGAGTTCGAGCTAGGGCTTTCTTTTCGCATTGGGAGACGAATGTCACCATCATGATTTATTTACCCTCACCCTCACCCTCACCCTCTCCCTGAGGGAGAGGGAATGTAGTAGCTCCTCTCCCTGAGAGAGGGAATGTAATAGCTTGTTGCTTTACTTGTTCAAACATAAAATCTAACGACTTATGCTTTGCGAAGTTCTGCAAACACTGTTGTCTGAACTCCTGCTCTGTTGCGCCCTCTTTTGCACAGATGAAGGCCCACGGAAGAATTAACGTATCCTTGACCAGATCTGCCACATCGAAAACCAGGGCACCTCGTCGGGTTTTGCCGTGCATCACTGCAAAGCCATGAGGGATCCCAAGTACCCATAGCGTTGTTGCAGCTAAACCATAGGCGAGGTAGTTGCCGTGGTTTAAAAAGGCATTGGCATCATCGATGCCATCATGCTGGCGTGTGAATCCGGCATGACCGGTTCTGGATACGGCGATTTTGTAGAGGGATTTGGTGAGTTTTGCTTCTGTGGTGAGTAGCTGGGTAACACTCTGACAGTGATCGATCTGGCTGGCATATTGCCCGATGCTGTTCTGGATCGATTCATCTTCCATGCTGAAGCCTTGCTGGTGTAGCTCCTGATCTTTACTCCATACTTGTTGCATATATTCCAGTCGGGCATGTTGAAAGGACTTTGCTACCTCCAGTCGTTTTTGTTCATCAAACCAGAAACTGAGCCATCCTTGCACATACTCCGTTGGACGATATTCACTTTGAGGGGATAACCATTCGATCTCGGTTGCCATCAGTAGCGGCGTACCTCCTCCTCCGCTAAATCCAACCATTACTCCCGCCTGTGCCAGCATTCGCATGGCAGCCTGTGTGATCGAAGTGCCTGTTCCGAGCAGGATAACGGTTGTGTTGGCTATGGGTATATTCCAGTACTGGTTCTCGTTTTTAGCCTCGGTCAGATACAGTACCCGCCCATCCTTTTGCATGATCCGACAATGCTCCAGATAGTAGATATTGGCGCGTTTGGAGTGGAGGATGGCTTTGAGATCCGTTAGCTGTTCCATAATCTTTACTGCTCTCCCTCTCCAACATTCATTCCAACCAGGATTCCGATAAGAAGTCCCGCAACACCCGAAATACCGTTTCTATTAGATGAACCTGTACTCATAAACAGGAGTAATATTACATATGTAATCAATGCAACAGCGACACTTGTTGTCATTACTCCTGTCATGATGGCGATTATCAGTTTCATCTGTTTGCTTTTTCCTTTTTACCAGATACTGCTTTGTACATTAGCTACAGGCTCAAACCATGAGCCTGTAATATTATTTTTGATATTTTTCCAGTGTTTTTAGCAAAATTTCCCTGATCTGCTCTCTTAGTTCCAGGGGTGATAACACTTCAACATCATCTCCATATTTCAGGATCTCCTGTATTAGCTCGGTCGGGTTTCCATAGGGGACTTTCAGAATATAGCTTCCATCTCTCTGGACTTCGCCTTTTTCATTTGGGTGCCATTTTTCATCTGCGACCCACCGGGCTGCGGTGTCTGAGAATTTTAATTCGGCTGTATCTGTTGCCTGTCCGGCAAAGATGCCAAAGGTCTGGGTGAAGTAGTCGTTCAGTTCCTGCTTGTCTATTTCCAGTGATTTTTGTTCGTCAATATAGATTGGTTTGAGTCGATCCAGTGAGAAGATCCGAAGAGCCTGTTGTTTATGGCAGTATGCATCCAGATACCAGTTGTCCTGATAATAGATGAGTCGCTGCAGTGAGATCATCCGTTCGCTTGTCTCGTCCTTACTGCGACTGTGATAGAGCACATTGATACGCTGGCGGTTGACCAGCGCTGAGGTGATTTTTCTGAAATCAGCAACATCTGTATTGCGTGGTGTTGACTGGAGTATCCTGACTCTTTTGGCTATTTCTCCTTTGCCTGTCACCTTTCCTTTTAGTAGTTGATCTATTCTGTGTCGAAACGCGCCGATACTGTCTTCCAGTAATCCCGGCTGGATATCACTGAGTAGCTTTTGCGTGGTTATCAGCGCAAACAGTTCGTCTGAATTAAACCAAAGCCCCGGGATCTCGAATGGGTGTTCACCCTCTTTCTGGTTATAGTAGTAGCCGTTACGAGAATGGTCGTACTCAATCGGTGCTTCAAAATAGTTCCGCATTGCGGTAATTGTTCGTGTGATGGTTGAACGACTAGCCTCTGCTTTCTCTTCCAGTTCCTGATGAGAAATCGGCGTTTTTCTTGATGAGAGGATTTTGTGGATGGTAAATATGCGGTCGAATCGATCCATGTGCCTGTTCCCTGCTTTACCTAATACTATTTGTCATTTCTTATATCAGGCAATCTCCTTATCTGCAATCGCTTGTCTGAGTCCATTGTTTTTTTAAGATGAAAAACAGCGACCATCCCTGGTCACTTTGAATTTTGTTTCTACGCTTCATCCTCTGGCTTTTCTGCCAGGCGTTTATTTCCTGTTAACATGGCTGATGCCAAACCATGAGCACCCGCCAGTTCTGCTTTTACTACTGCTGCTATATGTACCAGTACTACAAACATCAGAAAGTACGACAGATAGATATGCAGTGTACCGATAGGCTTTTTAAAGTCACCCATGGCTTTATATCGCTCCGCGTTGACATAGGTTTTGTCGTAAGGCTTGATCGTAGCTGGATCCACACCCTCTTTTGCAACATAGCTTGCTGCATAAGAGCCAAAAGGTGGGAAATAGATATCTGTTCCGGCACGAATCATTCCAGATACCATCATCACAGTGAGGATAATATAGAACAACAGAATTGATACTCTGCCAGCCGGGTTATGCCCTACATATTGTTTGGGTTTTCCTGCCTTGACTGATTCAAGGTATGACTTTAATTCTTTCCCAAAGCCCTTTCCTGGAAGGATGGCTGACCAACGCGCATGTTTGTTTCCAATAAAGGCCCAGACAAAACGCCAGATCAGGTTTGCGGCAAAGATATAGCCGATAATGACATGGAGTTCTTTCAGTGCAATTTTAGCCTCAGTACTTTGAATGCCCAGTGCACTTTTGTTTAACATAATCAATCCTACAAACATCAACATAATAATCGCTATCACATTGATCCAATGAAAAAGACGTGTAGGAAGATCCCATACCTTATACTCTTTCACAGTTAATTCACTCATTTCATACCTCTGTTGTGCTTAATATTTAAGGTCAGAATTGCGTAACTTCTGAAACTGGAACCAAGCCTACACAAGACCGGTTAATCTGATCTGAAACAAACATGAAATGAGAATTAAATAGGTGATTTTTTTGATTATGATGGTTTTTCATTCATGTGCTCTTGTAGTTGTTTGCGTAATGCACTGGGAATACCTGTAATAGTCAGGGTGTCATTATCAGGCTGATAATGGACTTTGTGGTTTAACTGAAATGAAGAAAAGCTGATTGCCAGATCCTTGTCTCTGCCTGCAAACTTGACGTATTTACGCAACTTACGGCGATCCATCATCACTTCTTCACCGCTTTCAGGGGTGTATTGGGTCATGGTATTTACAAATGCTTCACTGTCTACATCTTCCAGTGACTGAGATAGCTCCCGATAGTGAACCGGTTCATCACGTTGTTCCTGCGAGATGCAGTAATCGATGACCTGGGTTTTAAAAGCTGCAACTTTTTCTTCAGGAATAATCCTGGAGAATTCATCAATTCCATCAAGGAATAACTGGGTGTCTTCGTCCTTGTTAATTCCTCGAGCAAAACCAGTCAGCTCGGTAAACACATCATGCAACGGGCGGTTGCTTCGAGGTGGAATCATCGAGAGATAAACATAGTTTTGATGTTCACGCCATTCACTCAAATCAACTTTTATCCCAAACAGTGACATGCCGGTATCAACTGAAAAACTTGGTACAACCTCCAGGTCATCACTAACCATGAGGGCTTCACTTTGACGTGCAATAAACATATAAAAATTATGCGAATCCCGGGATTGTTCCAGAAAAAAACTGATATGCGCATCCAGTTCTATATGCTTTTCTGTGATCAGCTTTTTTAACCGCTTCATGAGAGCGGTACTAAGCTCAACAAAACTGGATTTTTTTGATAACAATGCATCCAGTTCAAACTGTAACAAGGAAGGCTGTCCTTCCTGTTGAAAAATCCCATGCTCACGATTTAAACGTGAAAGAAAGCTTCGTTTGAGTTCCGATAACAGCGTTTCACTTTTTTCATTCACCGGGATCTCTTTATCTCGCAATGAGAGTTCTGCTTTAACATCTGCGCCGTTTTTTATCCGATGGACAATCACATTAATTATGGGCATGGCAATTTATTGGTTTGAAAATCGATAACTGAATTCTACCTGTGATAGTGATAAATGAAAAAATTATTACGTGATTTTTGAGGTGGGAGTGAAAATTAATTGAATCTTTTTATGACATCCTTTAAAAGGATGTTGGTATTTATTACTGATATAGCCGGTGTAGCTCAGTCGGTAGAGCAACTGATTCGTAATCAGTAGGCCAGCGGTTCGATTCCGCTCTCCGGCACCAAAACTTGTGAATTCTAAGGGATAAAGTTATTCATTACGCCCATAGGTCGGGCAAGCTGATTAACATTTCCACCCATTACATCTATTCCGAGCGTTATATTACTGAAGTTAACATTCAGTTGATCAAGTGATTGAGTCAATACATTCATTTCATGGTTAATACTATTCATATTATTGAGCATTGCATGAATGGAGGTATTGATTTCAGGCATTTTTCCAGCCATGGAGACAGTAGATAATGCAACCATCGGCATGTGAGTAACATGGGTATCAACTTTTGTCATGGTATCGGTAATACTCTCCATGTGTGTGGATACCTTGATGACCTTTTTATTCAAATCTGTGATGTTATCAACGATGGCGTACATTTGATCATACGATTCGATAATATAGAAAATATTAAAACAACCAAGTATGACCAGAAGCAACACAACGATCTTTACATAGATGTTGGTACGACGCATGTGATAGAAACGCGCGCCACGATGTCTTTCTGCATCATGCTCAAGACGAACTAATGTCTTGGCAATCTGCTGATTCAATCTTAATTGTTGTTCTTCGTTCAAAGGGGCTCTCTTTTCTAACTGAATCAGGGCATAAATGGGAACATATTGTTCAGGCTTTTGGCGGGTTGTGACATGTGATTCACTTCACCATTAATTCGGTATATTCCTGTCGCCATACGCTTGGAAATTTCATTCATGGTTTCACTCTGCTTTCTAACTGCAGCTACATCCAGTGTGACCGCGTTCATCTCATTACTCATCAGGTTAACTGTATTGGTGAGTTTTGCCATCTCCTCGTCCATTTGTGGCATCACTTCAGCTATAGCGGGAAGTTGAGAAACATTATATTCAAGTGACAGCATCAGACGATCCATCTGCTCCATGCGTTCAGATACGACATCAAAGGAGTGATTCATCTCCCCGACAGCAACCGATACACGATTGATTTGGGTGGCCATGGTGTAAAGCATGAGAAAGATTGAGATGGCAATCAGCAATAGGAATGTCATACCAGCACGAATGCTGAGTTTTATACGATCACCTTGACGGTTTTGCACGTTCATCACGGCGCGCATAACTCGCTCAAAGTATCTAACCGAGTTTGTCAGGCTTTCAAATTTATTAAACTCTTTTTCCATTGGCTAACCTGGGGCATTGAGGCTTTGCGCCTAATATATTAGCAATACTCTATATCATTTTTTGCTAATTTTCAGCTTAATAACTTAGTTATTTTCTATATTGCACATAATTAACTCTATGCCATTCCCATCGGGATCACGGAAAAAAATTGCATTTCTCCCTGACTTACTGACCGTATAGGGGATTTTATCGTTTTTTAGGCGATCAATAACCGGATTTAGATCATCAACTTCCATTGCCAAATGGCGATCCCTGCCGACATGCTCTGGACGTTCAGTGACAGGATCAACATTTTTTACCTTTAAAAAATGGATTTGAAATGTCCCCAATCCAATCCAATAACCATCAAATCCCAAATCAGGTCTGGGGATCTCCTTCAACTGTAAAAGATCACAATAAAAGTGCTTTGAGCATTCCACATCAGCAATAACCAGGCTGATATGGTGGAGTTGTCCTATTTTCATATGATTAATCTTCTCTTTTGGGCTTTTTTTGATTTATGCAAAGATGACGATAACTTATAATTCCGACTCTTTAACTAATACTTTCAATAATGAATCAAGATTTAGAGCTGTTGCAACCCTACCCGTTTGAACGACTCGCGCGTTTAAAGTCTGGTGTCGTCATACCCGCAGATAAAAAACATATCGCACTCTCTATCGGAGAGCCGAAGCATCAGCCGCCGGAGTTTGTGGTTGAAATGCTTGCAAGGAACCTTGGTGGTCTGGCGAATTATCCCCTAACCAAAGGGACAATTGAATTACGCAGCACCATAGCCAATTGGCTGGGTAAACGGTTTAACATTTCCAGAGCCATTGATGTTGAAACAGAAGTTCTTCCCGTTGCTGGTACTCGTGAAGCACTATTTGCATTTGCCCAGGCAGTTGTGACACGCAAGCATAACCCTTTGGTCATGATGCCAAACCCCTTTTACCAGATCTATGAGGGGGCTGCATTTTTGGCTGGAGCAGAGCCTCTTTATCTAAATACGACTGAAGAAAGCGGTTTTTTACCTGATCTTGATGCGATTACAGATTCCCAGTGGCAGCGCTGCCAACTTTTTTATCTATGCTCTCCCGCCAATCCAACAGGCGCTGTCACATCCATTGAATTGATGCAAAAGCTGATTAACCTGGCAGAAAAATACGATTTTATTATAGCTTCAGACGAGTGTTACTCAGAGTTATATTTCGATGAGAACAATCCTCCAGCAGGTCTACTGCAAGCTGCTGATGTAATGGGTAACCATACATTTAATCGTTGTGTAGTTTTTCATAGCCTCTCCAAGCGTTCTAACCTGCCAGGACTGCGTTCCGGTTTTGTTGCAGGTGACAGTAAGGTCTTAAAAAAATTCCTGCTCTATCGAACCTATCACGGTTGTGCGCTACCTCCACACACGCAAATTGCAAGTGCTGCAGCATGGCAGGATGAACAACATGTCATAGAAAATCGTCGTCTATACCGTAAAAAGTTTGAAGGTGTGGTGAACAAGCTATCTCCGCATTTGAAGGTAAGTCAACCTGAGGCCGGTTTTTATCTATGGCCTGATGTGGGGATGGATGATGAGCTGTTTGCCAGAGACTTGTTTGCACAGCAACACATCACCGTCCTGCCCGGCAGTTATTTATCACGTAATGCATCGGGGATAAATCCGGGAAAGAACAGAATTCGTATGGCATTGGTTGCATCATTTGATGAGTGCATGGATGCTAGTGACAGAATGGTAGAATTTTTAAACAATCGATAGCCTATAGATATACATTAGTGCTGTTTTAGCATTGAATAAAAACAGTCAAATTTTGGAGTCCTTAAATGAGTAATTTACAAACAGTCATTGAGTCTGCTTTTGAACAAAGAGCAGAAATTACACCACAAACAGTAACCCCTGAAATAAAAGAGGCAGTAGAAGAGGCCATTATGTTGCTTGATAGTGGTCAGGCACGTGTTGCGGAGCGTTTATCCGTTGGCAACTGGCAGGTGAATGAATGGCTAAAAAAGGCTGTTTTACTCTCCTTCCGTATTCGTGATAACGAAATCATCCGTGATGGTTACACCAATTATTATGACAAGGTACCGCCTAAATTTGGTGATTTAAGTAACGATGAGTTTGCTGCAGCCGGTGTTCGTGTTGTTCCCCCTGCTGCTGCAAGACGTGGTTCTTATATTGCATCAGGTACTGTATTAATGCCGTCATATATTAATATTGGAGCCTATGTAGATAGTGGAACCATGGTTGATACCTGGGCAACAGTCGGCTCTTGCGCACAGATTGGTAAAAATGTTCACCTTTCGGGTGGCGTAGGTATCGGTGGAGTACTGGAACCATTACAGGCTGCGCCGACTATTATTGAAGATAATTGTTTTATCGGCGCACGCTCTGAAGTTGTTGAAGGCGTTATAGTTGAAGAAGGCGCGGTTATCTCAATGGGTGTCTACATCGGACAATCTACAAGGATCTATGATCGTGAAACCGGTGAAATCCACTATGGACGCGTACCTGCTGGTTCAGTCGTTGTTTCCGGAAACCTGCCATCAAAAGATGGTAGTTATAGCCTCTATTGTGCTGTTATAGTTAAAAAGGTTGATGAGAAAACACGTTCCAAGGTTGGTATCAACGCCTTGTTACGAGACATATAATAACTACCAATTGATTAAAGGGCAGCATTGCTGCCCTTTTTTTATCTAATCATACTCAAGATATTCATAGTACAACTTGTCATTTATAGGAGGTTCATATGATTATTTATGGTATTACAAATTGCGATTCAGTTAAAAAAGCACGCAAATGGTTTGAAGAGAATGAAATTGATTATTTCTTTTATGATCTGAGGGAAAAAGGACTACCTCACCATACACTGCTTGAGTGGGTAAAAGAGGTTGGCTGGGAGACATTACTCAACAAACGCAGCACGAGCTGGCGAAATGTTGATAGCAAGGTCAAAGATGATATTGATGCAAAAAGTGCGGTTAATCTGATGTGCGAGAACCCTACGCTAATTAAACGTCCGGTTATCGAAGGAGGTAGTCGCATAATTGTTGGTTTTAATCCGGACATTTATAAAGAAGTCTTCATTAAATTCTAGTTTTATTTTTTCGTAATATAACAGTGAAAATATCAACTATGGCAATATTATTATATTTATATATAATCTAAACCTGTTATAAAGCAACCACAATTAGATAAATACGAGGTAATAACTAATGGTCAGAAAAACCATTGATAAAATGTCTGCTAATGAGCTGTATAAACTTGCACAAAAACGTGAGCAGGAAGAGTTAAAAAAGCTTGAAGCTGAAAAAGCAGCCGAGATAGATTCACTACGCAAAGAACGTAAGGCACTCGTTGCTGATCATAACAAGGCACTTAGAGCTATTGATAAAAAGATTAGTGCACTGACTGGCAAAAAAACAAAACCTCGTAAAAGCACTGCAGCATCAACTAAAGCAAGCGGGCACAAGCGTGGTAGCCTGACAGCTGCAATTATTGAGATTTTATCTTCACAAGAAAGTGTTACGACTAATGAGTTGCGTACCCAACTTAAGTCGAAAGGACTTGTTTCCAAAAACCTTAATCAGCAACTTGCCTATTTAAAACGTCAGGGTCAGGTTACCAGTCCTTCACGTGGAAGTTATAGCGCTGCATAGTCTCGATGACACCCACTGTAAAATTTGCATCTGAACTAATATCAAAACCATCGGTAACGCCTGATGACCAGGGCTGTCAGCAACTGATTGCCAAGCACCTTGAGTCATTAGGTTTCATCAACGAAACCTTGGTTTTTGCTGATGTAACCAACAGCTGGATCCGCAAAGGCACAGAGCCGCCACTTTTCTGTTTTGCCGGACATACCGATGTTGTACCAACTGGCGACCCGTCAAAATGGAACCACCCTCCCTTCGCAGCAACAATTGAAGATGGGATGATTCATGGTCGTGGTGCAGCTGATATGAAAGGCGGTATTGCTGCATTTACCACTGCCTGTGAACGTTTTATCCAAAATCATCCTGATCATAAAGGCTCTATCGCTTTTCTGATTACCAGTGATGAAGAAGGTGATGCTATCAATGGTACAGTTAAAGTCATTGAGACTCTGGAAGCCAGAAACGAAAAAATCGACTGGTGCATCATAGGTGAACCAACCAGTACCGAAAAAGTTGCTGATGGAGTTAAGAATGGTCGTCGCGGTTCGCTGAGCGGTACTTTAGCTATTAAAGGTACACAAGGGCATGTAGCCTATCCACATCTTGCAGCCAACCCTATTCATATGGCCTCTACTGCCATTGCCGAACTTACATCCATTGAATGGGATCAGGGTAGCGAACACTTTCCCCCAACCACATTCCAGATTTCGAATATCAACGCTGGTACCGGTGCGAATAATGTCATACCCGGTGAAATGATAGTGATGTTCAACTTCCGCTTCTCAACTGCGCTAACCGTTGAAGAGATAAAACAACGTGTCGTAGGGATACTGAATAAGAACAATCTCGACTATGAATTAAGCTGGTCGTTATCCGGTAAACCATTTATTACCAAGAACGGTGAACTGGTTGATGCAACTGTTGCAGCGACAGAAGAGGTTACCAGCTATCAACCAAACATCAATACCAGTGGGGGCATCTCTGATGGTCGATTCATCGCACCAACAGGTGCACAGGTACTAGAGCTGGGGCCATTAAACACAACCATACATAAAATAAACGAATGTGTATCGACTGATGATCTGGACACTCTTAGTGAGATATACGAGCGTATACTTGAGAAAATGTTGTTGTAAACCTACTACGAATAAGTAACCTAGATAGAATAAAGAGGAATCAGGGAACAAAGAAGTTCGAGTAGTGGTTTTACAAAATCTGCCAAAGAATTAGCTATATCAAATAATGTTATGCTTCTGCATCACTCTCAATTATCTAAATTCAACCCCGAAAAAACATATATTTTTAATTATGAATAATAAAAGTACGTAGATATCTTCTTTACACCTTCGCGAGATCCATTTTTTTTCACAAAAAAAAGAAGGGTGCTAAAAAGCACCCTTCTTTTTGGTAGTACTGAGAACTATTAAGCGTCAGCTTCAACGGCCTTCATACTCAGGCGAATACGACCTTGTTTGTCGATTTCCAGTACTTTAACTTTGATGATATCGCCTTCTGATAACTTGTCGCTCACCTTCTCAACACGCTCATCAGAGATTTGCGAAATATGAACCAGTCCATCTTTACCAGGAAGAATCGTTACAAATGCACCAAAGTCCATCAGCTTGGCAACCTTACCTTCGTAAACAACACCAACCTCAACATCTGCAGTGATCTGCTCGATACGACGTTGTGCTTCTTTACCAGCAGCATTATCAACTGAGGCAATTTTTACCAGTCCATCATCGGTAATTTCGATATTGGCGCCTGTCTCTTCGGTTAATGCGCGAATCGTTGCACCACCTTTACCAATCACGTCACGGATTTTATCCGGATTGATTTTGAAGGTGATATAACGTGGTGCAAAATCTGACATCTCTTCGCGTGCTGATGAAATAACCTTATTCATCTCACCCAGAATATGTAGTCTTGCTTCATTAGCCTGCTCAAGAGCCTGCTGCATGATCTCTTTAGTGATACCGGTGATTTTGATATCCATTTGTAAAGCGGTTACGCCTTCAGCAGAACCGGCTACTTTAAAGTCCATATCACCGAGATGATCTTCATCACCCATGATATCGGTCAGTACAGCGAATTTGTTCTCATCTTTAATCAGACCCATTGCCACACCGGCGACAGGAGCTTTTAGTGGAACACCGGCATCCATCATGGACAGGCTGCTACCGCAGACACTCGCCATTGAGCTTGAACCGTTTGATTCGGTGATTTCTGAAACCACACGAACGGTATAAGGAAAATCTTCAACTGAAGGTAATACCGCCGCAACACCACGCTTTGCCAAACGGCCATGACCAATTTCACGACGCTTAGGGCTTCCAACCATTCCGGTTTCACCAACACAGTATGGAGGGAAGTTATAGTGCAACATGAAGTGCTCTTTACGCTCACCTTCAATCGCATCAATAACCTGTGCATCACGTGTGGTACCCAGTGTAGTCACAGCAATAGCCTGAGTCTCACCACG
>RRYU01010775.1_pt2 | contig 20658 bp, 20 predicted proteins | sample 2162651 | NCBI WGS metagenome assembly RRYU01 (sample SAMN10267283, study PRJNA491782) | microbial mat metagenome | isolation source: biomat in the production well | place: Japan: Minami-Kanto gas field, natural gas well KTG3 | collected 2017-06 | reverse complement strand
ACGACGGCGTGGGGCGTGATCACGGCGTGATGCGTGGTAATGCGATGGGGGGGCGTGATCACGGCGTGGCGTATCGCCCCGGTGTACATCGCCCCGGCGTTACGCATTGCCACGGCGTGGATTGTTCTCGATATACCGGCGAATGGCATGCAATGCCGCCTCATCGCGTACGATACGTTCATAATATCCCCTTTGCCAAACCACTCCGCCGGGGGTACGCTCAATCCGGTTGATGAGGCGGGTGACCATCGATTTGTAGGTGCGCACAATGGCACCCAATGATCCCGGCGTAACGTTAAATGGCTGTTGTGCCGCATTGTCGAGTATGGCCGGATGCGTCTTCGCTACCCCTGGCGTCGGGGACGCTCCGCCGGTGATAATGATGATGCCGTGAACATGGTTAGACATAACCACCCAGGCATCAAGGGCTACCTGATCCATATGGGCCAGTGCTTGCCACTGGTGCTCAGCGATGCTGCGCCGCCGCTGGTCGGCAAAGAGCCAGCGCCGCTGGTGGGTGCAGATTGTAACAAAATAATACCCTGTGCTGGTGTAGTCGTACCCACGCAGGCGGATAGATTGGCGATGATGGTGATCGGGATGGTAGGACATAGGTGTTCTCCATGTAAATTATACTAAAATATATATCGAAAACACCCATGTTTTATACCATGATTACACAAAGGATACAATGCCTGTGTGGTACTAGGATGCCATGCGTTCGTAGAGCTAATCCCAGTCAGGATCATGGCTTGATGCCTCAAACAACAGACCCATCTCATCATCATAAGGTAATGCGACAACCCACTTGCGATACTTTGCAAATGGGTCATCAACTGGACGAACCAGTCCTTTGTTGCACAAGATAGCGTACTTCTGGGTGCTAATACCGACGAAATAGCGGCTGGCCTCGATAAATTCACTATCGGCAATATGTGCCAGGTAATTAGCTTCGAAAACCTCAGGTAGCACATCTACATTATCAAATAATTTTTCAAACTCGTCCTCTTTCTGTGAATCGCTATTAAAGGGACGCAGATTGGCGAGCATCTGTGTCGCATTTTGCATGACACGTTGGTATGCTTCTTCCCACCGAACGTGTAATTGTGGATTGCTGTAGATATGATCGAGCCACTCATTGATTGCGGCTTCATCGATATCTTGTCCATCATGCTTTTCTAGTTCGGCCAGGGTCACTCGCACGATATGACCACGCTGCTGTTCGTCTTTGTGACGGTCATAGACATATTGTCCATCGTCGGGTTGGCGAAAGACATGTACCGGACATATACCCTTTTTACAGGCCCGGTTCACCCGTCCAAATCGCTGAAGTAGTGCTTCTAAAGGAGCCGGATCGGTATAGATCGTATCAAGATCAATATTCAGGCTAACTTCAACCACCTGGGTAGCAACCAGCACAAATGGATCACTCCCTGCTACACCCATCTCACAACGCTGCATAATCTGCTGTTCACGCTCGGTACGGTGCTTGATGATAAACCGGCTATGGATTAAGATTACCTGACTATCAGAGAGTCCGGCAGCAAGTAATTTTGTGCGTACCTCCTGAGCACGGCGCACTGTGTTGGCGCAGGCCAGAACTTTTTTGCCTGCCTGGACATCCTGCACAATCCGGTCGATGCCTACATCGGTCAACTCGCCATCGAGCACGTGGAGGCGATGACGGCAGAACTGCCTACACACAGATTGATTAGCCCTGATGGTTGTATATGACCCAAGGGCTTCAGTTAGTTTGTCACATATCAATTGTGGGAATGTTGCCGACATAACAAAAAAGCGTGCGCTAAAGTTTTCCCGTAAGTATTTGACCATTGCCAGAATGAGGGCCAGGCGTTCGGGATCATAGGCATGGATCTCATCGAGAATAAATGCAGCCTGCGCATAATCGCTTAGCATTGCCTCAAAGCCACGTAGTTGAAATGCTGCCTTAAGCATCTGGTAGGGACTGAAGACCTTAATCGGACGTGCATTGAGTTTATTCATATCACGTGACAGTCGGGCTAGATCTACAGCGGATCGGAGCGTGATATCCTGATCAATTAATCGTGCATAGAGCACCTGGAGTGCGCGACCGTGTTGCAGCCCGACTGCCTCTTCACCAAAACCCTTCGCTTCATCTCGAAGCCGGTCGAACATAGCATTCATGCTGGCCTGGTAGGGAAGTGCATAGAACAAACGAGGTACAGGAGTACAACCATCGCCTAGTGCCCAATAGAGTGCCGCTTCGGTTTTGCCGCTACCGGTCGGGGCAATAAGGATGACAGATGTACCTGATTTCCAGGCACTCTCCTTCTGATGTTCGTATGGTTCCACTTCCGGGTTCTTCGCTTTGAGCGGAGCCAGAATGCGCGCTGCCAGGTGCTCCCAGCTTTCCTGCACTGGAGACGGCATGTGTTTTAGATGCGCGGAGGCCATATGATCAGCGCTGGTCGTAAGACCACGGAGCAGAACCAGCAATATGATTTGTGGTTGTGGTAATGGAAGCTTTAACTTTGTAACAAAGCGCCGGTAGCTTTTTAAGAGGATGCGTACACGTTGACCACCTTCTAACACTACACTTACCATAGCTTTGTCGTAGGGGAGTAGCGGTAGGGGAGTAACCCCAGCATTGTGTAGTCCAAGTCTATTGATCCAATCAGCGGCACATGTATCAATCCAGTGCCACAATCCACTCATAACCTCCGGATTAATCTCCATAATCAGCGTGGTCAGCGGATCTGGATCTGCTTGATCATGATACAGTTCTGCAATGACATGTGCATCACGGTGATGTGATCCTATCGCTGCGACGATCCACTGCTGCTCTTCCCTTGATATTCCTGATGCGATCCAGTCAACAAAAGCAAGCGATACAACTTCATGACGGTGTGGCCAGCGTTTACCGGTATCATGGAGCATATCTTGAAACCCATTGGCAGCTTTGCCAAAATCGTGCAGCAAACATGTCCAGAACAAGTAGTGCCATAGTTTTGGAATAGCGACTAATTCAGGTAAATCTGGCCGTAAACGCTGTAAATCTGCGAGGCGTTCCAGAACAAACCAGGTATGTTGAGCTAAACTTTCGCCATGCGATTCGCCTCTGGCAGGACTCTTTGCCCAAATTTCATCTAGCCAGTAAGGCCATTGGGTTGGCAGCATATTCACTCTCCACGAAATGATGAAAATACAGACCACGCTGAGCGTCATCATGAACTGGTGATTGGGGATCGATAAAATAAGGTGATGATGTTGCATCGCCAAACCGAATCATCTCACGGCTCTGAATGCGCTGTTGCAGTAACAAGTAGCGATCGAACATGGGGTGGCGATTATGCTCTGGATCAAGATAACGTGGCAATAAACTCACAACACCAGTACGGATTTGTGTTGCCATACTGTATGGAAGTAAGGTGTGTTCAAAATAAACATGGTCTGCAGTTGGCAGATCCAGAATTTCGACCTGAGTATAAGAACATAAGTCCTGTGAACGACCTAATACAACGGCATAGCGAGGACTGTGAAAGGCTGACCACCATTCTGGTCGATTCAGGTATAGTGTCAGCCGCGGATAAAAGAGCAAGGTACGTTTGAATGGATTGACATTACCTTCCAGAACCTTTGGTATAGTTGTACCAGGAATCTTTCCCGTGGTTGAATTAAGTACATGGACATGTTCGATATCATCAACACGCCCCTGGGTTGTAAAATGATAGGCAAATGCAATATCCTGCGGTGGAACCAACTCACCAAGCGCACTACAGATATGCCCATAAATTGTAGCTGGTGGTGGCATATCATATGTTGGCTGAACACCCTGGACGAAATGGGGGTAACGAAAAGAAGTTGTTACCCCCTCAGCGACAATTTTGAGTACGCGCATAACTGCCCCCTAACGCAACCAGTCTGTATTTGTTGCGAAAGCTTCCGCTAGCGTAAGAAATGTCTGCCGTGGATGACTGATGATGACCTTATGATCGGCTTCTGCATTGTATTCTTCGACAAACGTCTCAAACTTCACTCGCTCGTCATCCAGGTAGCCACGAACCCAACCCACATAAACTGGTGACAACAGATCGTCACTGAAAACCATAAGGGCTTCACGGAGTGCCTCGATTTTACACTCAGGTTGCCCTAACTTATTTGCTCCAATGACATGTCCGAACATATGATTACCACCTCTGGTTACAGCCATAATAAGCAACGCTGGAGCGACATCGTTATAATGTAGCGTTTGTTTGGCCCCACCTTCCAGGTGAGCGAACCCGTCAAATAACGCCTGGATGCGCTCGACACGTTGATTAACTGGTAGCCGATATGATTTTTCATCTTCAAGATGTTCCAAACCAGCGGCTATTGCCTTTTGTCGACGTATATCATCCAGATTACGGAATCCTGTACGATCTTTGTAGGAGAATGTTCCTGTTGCATGCAGGTCAAGTGAAAACAAACCTTTTAAGGCTGTTCGATAAAATTGATGCTCATGTGGAACCGGATACCCTTCATGACGTGACATAACACCAAAGTCATTGGTTGGTGGCATAGGTGCGATAGCTACTAGAGTTCCAACACGTAAAGGAGAAATCCGCGTTACCGTTTCAAGGGTTTCGGTGTCAACAAGAGTTCCTTCTTGATCTTTTGCTTTTGCTCTGGCTTCTTTTTTTGAAGGAGCACGCATATAACCAAAGAGATCATCATCCCACCATTCAATAGGATTGGCATCGGTGTAAGCGATTTTTCCTTCTCGATGGATTGGAGAAGATTGCCATGCTGCATTCCGCTGTGCCAGTGTTGTTCGTAGCCAGTAGCGAAAAGCCTGTGCTGAAGCATAGGGGAAGATCCCCTCCTTCGTTCTGATTTGCTTGACACCCACGGTATTGTCTTCACGTTCTCCTGGAATACTTCCCATATTGTTAAGTGCTGCTGCCGGTGCATCAATCAACATGATGCCTGTTACAAAAGCCATGATGTCATTCTCCTATCATAGTCAGAATTAAGTTATTAAGACTTGGTGCTATCTTCGTCATCCTGGTTTGTAGCTTCAGCCACAAGATCAGGATTCTTGCCAATCCATCCGCTTGCATACAATTGTTCGATCATGCGGATAAGTACTAAGTCACGCGCAAAGCGCCAGTCACTGCGTATCACTTCGTCGCCTTCCTCAAAGACTGTAATATAAGGATCGAGTCCAAAAAGAGGTGGTTGCCCCGCTCGAATTGCAGTAAGGTTTGCTTTGATAAGATATGCGCGAAACTCCTGGGATTTGTTTTCCCGAAAGAAGTTCCGAAAGAAACGCTTATCATCCAGATCGTGAATATAACCAGCGAGGCGATCACCTAATACGCGAATTTCATTGATGCGTCTTTCGCCCATATGAACTACCTTTCTTAAGAAGAGTTGCACGAGTTTCCAATCAACCAATTTAAGCTCGCTCCCTAGATTGTACTGACGTGTCGGATCATCTTCTCTGCCATTACGACGAGGTATTCGAAGAAAATAGGTACGAACAAAACGTGGTGACTGATCTGGTAGCTGGAACAGATCTTCATACAAATGGTTGAACCTGGGAATAAAGGGTTCATCTGTAGTTATAGCCTTACTCTTGCCTTTCTTTTTTTGTGGCGCTAACTGCCAAGCTCGTTGAGCAATACTATTCCAACTTTGTCGGAAATCAGGTCCTGCAACTGTGGCAAGAAAACCGGTGATCTGTAATGGAAGATGATAGATAGTGAGCGGAGGATTTTTGTTATCGAGTGGATTTGACTGACCACTGCTACTAAGGTGGTATGCCGTCACTGTAGATGCTCTGGCTTCCTCTTGAGCATCAGCACGCTGTGTTTCTGCATGTAACAAAGTTTCAATCAGTAATGTGCGGGCAGTGCGATGTGACTCAGGTAACTTGGTGCTGTTTGCAGCCTGAGCTTGTAATAGGGCTGAACGGTTAGCATCAAGAAATTGTTTGGCAAAAAACCAGATTATATCGGGGTTATCAGAATGGACAGTTAAGAGCCGTCCACCACATTTGGCTGATCCCATCGGAAAGAACTGAATACAAAGCATCGCTTTGCCAGAAACACGTAACCCCGCATCGCCCCCAGGTAGAAAGTTGATCACGCCTCGTCCCGTGAGAAGAGGAATATGCTCACGAAATGCTCGACCTGCAGGTAGTGACTCATCGACTGACCAGGATACATTACTGACCGGCTCACCACTAAATACACACATATCGGCTGTTGGAAAAGTACTGGGCAGATAGTTTCGCGCAACTTTCTGTGCATACAACTGTCGCTTCTCCGGCTGTTTCTCAAAGGCTGGTTGAGTGAACCCTGAGTTCATGAAGGCGACTGTTAGAAATGACTTGAGCGGTTGAACGGTGTACTGTTGTTCAATAAAATCTGCCACTCTGCCAAGATCTTCTTCAGTAATCTCTGATGGATCGGCTTTGTTTGAAAATGCGGTAATCGTCGCTATACCCACATCTACCAGGGGATGTCCCATGTATTGAAGCATTGTTTCGATTCTTCCTTAATATCCATAAAATCGGATGTTCCGAAAATCAGCAATTATCTGCTGTGATGATCCATTTCTGTATCCTTGTTCCTAATCTACCATCCTACCCTGCAATATATCCGCAGTCTGGATCAGGTTTCGATGCTGGCGCTATGCCACGGTATGCCGCCGAGCCATGGCCGTTGCTTCAGCGGCGACCTCGGTGCGCAGACGGTCAGGGGCGCGGATTTCAAAATGACTGCCATAGCTCATCGCCCAGCGGCGCACTTCGTCCAATGCCCCTGTGCTGAATCGTAGTGTCAGCGAGCCATCAGGGTGTTCTTCCATCTGCTGCGTGGCATGCCACTGCTTGTTGCGTATGTAGTGTGCCTGGTAGGTATCAAACCAGATGACGATTTCCACCAGCGTATCCCCACGTTCGGCCAGAAACCCAGCAGCCAGATATGTTTCAGGCGAAAAGTCTGGATCGCGGCTAAATCGTTCGTCTTGCAGGATCGTCCACTTTTCGATGCGACTGACGGCGAAGTTGCGAAATTGCTGGCGTAGATGGTCAAATGCAATGACCTGCCATTCCCCCCGCACGTTGTAGAGGTGATATGGCTCAATAACTCGCTGGTTACGTTCGCCACGACTTGCTGTGAAGTAGAGCATATCTACCCGCCAGCGTTCATGAATGGCCTCGTGCAGGGCAGTCAAGAGGAGCGGTTCAGTACTGGAAGTTGCTCCCGTCTGAAATGTGTAGTGTTGTACAAGCTGGCTCAGATCCAGTTGCACCTGGTCAGGCAGGCTGTGGGCAAGTTTAATCACTGCATCGCGAAGCGGTTGCTCAAACGCGGTGCCGAGGTAATGCCGGGCCAGTTCTACACTTAAAAAGAAAGCCAGCACTTCACCTGCGCTGATCTGGATATTGGGCAAATCCCAGGTCGGATCCGTGTAGTAGTAGCCCCCTCGACGACGATCATGCTTCAGTGGCGCACCCAGGCGATCACGGAGAAATGCCAGATCTTCATAGATTGTGCGTTCTCCGATTTCAAAACGGTTGCGAAAAGTGGCAATTGTGGGAAAGCTGCCACTGCGAATAAGCAAGTTCATCTGGACGATCCGTTCAAGTTTGCTGGACATGGCGGAGTCACCTCTGTGTTATGCATGGTAGACGCAGCCCGGGCGACATCGCCGGTGCCCTCATCGAAAACACGGGGCGCAGCATAGCCCACCCATCCGTCCCTCGGTGGTACAGGTTCCATATGCGGGCTGCGCCCTCGACGATACCGCCGTCACCTTCATGGAATACAAGGTTTTCATGGTTGTGCTACCAGTTGGGGCTTGTAAGACAATGTTACGTCCTGAGCGGAGCAGCGCTGTAACTTTTTGTTGATAGGGATAGTGTTTCATCATTGGTGTTTTTCAAAAAGGTTACGTGTATCTATTGCGTCGTCATGCGTTGGGCGCAGCCTCGACGGGCGGATGGGGGGATGGGCAGAACGCCCGTCCGACGAATGGCGACGGGTGGGCGCAGCCGGCGCGTGTGGCCCACGGGTGGGCGGATGACCAGGGGGTGGCGTGGTGCGTGTCTGGTGCATGTCTGCCGGGTCGGGGCGCTGGCTGCGCCCCTGCGCTGCGACGGGGGGATGGGGTGGATGGGTGGATGCCCGTCCGACGAATGGCGGCGGGTGGGCGCAGCCGGCGCATGCCTCCCAAGGATGTGTGTATGACCAGGGGCGGCCTGGTGCGGGTCTGGTGCGGGTCTGCCGGGTCGGGGCACCGGCTGCGCCCCTGCGCTGCGACGGGGGGATGGGGTGGATGGGTGGATGCCCGTTCGGCGAATGGCGGCGTGCGGGCGTGGCGATGCGTGGGTTGGGATGGGGCGCTGGCTGCGCCCGTGCGTGGCGATGGGGGGATGGGGGGATTGTCGCACGCCTGTCCTGTGGCGATAGGCTCCCGCGTTGTGGTGATAGGGGCATATGCGATTGCCAGGCGTATCCTTTGCATTGTCATGCGTTGGGCATTATTCCACCACATCGCCGACCTTCTTTCCGGCGACTTGCGACCAGACCACGACGCTGCCGTTGAGCTGGGGTTGGAAGATGGCGATCCAGGCGACGTGGCCGCGATAGGTGCGGGCCAGGGCGGCGTAGAGCCAGTTGGGTAGTTTGCCACCGACAATTATGCCACGGGTACGGTCGCCCTGGGGTACGGGTAGGTTGGTGGCGTCACGGTGATCGAGATAGCCGCCGGGGATAGAAAACTGTACAAAGATGCTGTTGGGTGTGTCTGTGAGCTGATCCCAGCGCAGGCGTTCCGTATCGGCGGCATCGGCGCGGCGCAGCAGTGGTGGCGTGACCCAACCCTGGAACGGGTTAAACACCTGAGAATTCGCCTGGGTAAAGGCTGCCAGTGCGCCATACAACCAGTTTGGCCCGCGTCCATAGATGCCCAGTGGCTCGTGTGTGGGCAGACTCGCCAGCAGCTCTGGCAGATGGGTGGGTTGCCAGGTTTTTGTGTTCAACTGGGGCAAGGGATAGATCGGGCGCTCGACATTGATCACCAGTTCAATCGGCGTGCGCGTCAGATGCTCGCGGTAAATGCGATCAGGCGGATAGGCCATGTAGCTGGCCAGATGATCCAGCAGTGCCGTGAAACAGACTCCCTCGGACGACAGGCCATGGCCCAGGCCGCTGAGGCTGCCGCGCAGAATCGGCGTAGTCTCCACCACCTGCTGCGGCCCCTCCAGCAGCGATTGTAGTTCAGCAATCACCCCACGCCCCTGGCGGGCCAGCAAGGCATGCCAGGGGGCCAGGTCATCCAGATTGGCGGCGAGCAGCAGCGCGTGGGTACAGACCGAAGCGATCTGCTCCGTTTCGGGTGACGGTTTGCCGCCTGCGTCGACCAGCAGCGGCAAGTGGCGACTGGCAATATCGCGGCTCATCGCCATCGCAAAGTCGTCGGTCCAGTCAGTTTTCGCCCGCATACGCAACTCCGCCACCAGCGCCTGAGGTGCTTCCAGCGTCCAATCGCCCTCGCCGTCGGGACTGGCACGCAGGGCATAGTGTTCAATCCCACGCTGACGCAGCGCATGGCTCAACCGGTAGGTCAGCGTACTCTTACCCGAATGGGGCGGACCACCGATCAGAATAGCCGGAAAGAGCGGAGACATAAGGCTAACCTTTCTCTGAAATGAGAAGTAATAAGTGATGGATGGTACTGGTAATCATTCAGTAATACTCACGTTATACAATCACAACGATATCAAAGACGCATAGCGCTATTCGAGTACACAAACTGCTGTGGAGAAATCATATGCATCAAACCATGCCCAACATCTGTGTGGCCACTCTGGGCGGACAGCCCCAGGTTGTCACGCTGGCTCTGGATCGTTTGCTGGCAGAGGGGACTACGTTTGACGAGGTGATTGTGGTTCATCTGGCGACCGACAACCCGCGTTATCAGCAGGCGCTGCAGCGGTTGAATGCCGAATTTGCGGGCGATCAGTATGCTGGCCGTCCATGTCATTTTCGACCCCACCCGATTCGCCTGCACGCCCAGACCATCGCCGACCTGAGTAGTGAACTGGCCGTAGACGCAGTGCAGCAGACGTTGCGCACACTGTTTATGCAACTCAAGCAACAAGAAGTGATGATCCATCTCTGTCTGAGCGGGGGCCGCCGCTTGCTGGGCATGGTGGCCCTGACCACCGCCATGCTCTGTTTTGATGAAACTGACCGTATCTGGCATCTGTTTTCGGCTGACCCGGTTCGTGAGCAGAGCGACGGCGGCGCGATTATGCATCTGCCGCCCACACCCGACGTGAAACTGCTGCGGATTCATGCGCCGGTCTGGGGTCGCTATGTGCCCCCGGTGCCACTGCTGGTCGAGACCAGCACCGCGACCATACTGGAACAGCAGCGCGAGACGCTGGATGTCGGCGAACGCGCCCGCTGCCAGCAGGTGTGGGACAATCTGACCCCGCGCCGCCGTGAGGTGTTGAAAGCTTTTGCCGCCAACAATACCCCTCAGGAGGTCGCGGACATGCTGCATATTGAGTTGGGCACGGTGAACGATCATAAAACTGCCATTCTGCATGAGTGCCGCATTGCCTGGGATCACCCGCCCGACGAGCGGCTGGATTACCACTGGCTGCGTGAGCATTTTGCTCTGTTTTTCTCAGCGTAGCATAAACATTTGATAATGACATCAGAGGAACCTGGGAAGATTTTCCGAGGTTTCTCTGATTTTTTTGGGGAGGGATTGTGGTAGGGTAGGGTGGAAATTACGGATGTTTTAACGTAACGATGGATGACACTTCTGGAACATCGAACTATTCTCGGAGAAATTAGTATGGGCAAATCCCTTGTGGCATTCGACACAGATCGGATAAAGGAGTATGTCTTTGCAACAGATACTCTCAAAGAGATCCGTGGAGCCAGTTCCATTTTGACCAGACTAAATGAGGCAATGCATAATCTGGTTGGTGGAACATGCTACTACGCGAACGGCGGTTCAGGGTTGTTTGTTATTCCCTCTGATCACGTTGAGCAAGCTATTAACCGCGTACGCAGAGCATATGCGGAGCAAACTGGGGGAGGCGCAACAATCACAGGAGTTGCCCTACCGTTGCCAGATGACTTTGATGAGACGAGTGATAATGTTCAGGCGTTATGGAAACATCTTGGTTTTAAGCTGCGTGCAGCCAAAGCTCGCAATCCGGAAATTCGCACCACAGTTACGCATCCGCTCCTGCGCTATGGCGATTCTGATGGTACTTTCTATGCCACTACACAAGATCAAGATGAACTCATCAGCTATCCAGGTTATATGAAACGCCAGCGCAATGATGAGATCCGTGCGATGGAGACAGAGCCACCAGAAGATTTTGATGCCATTGCTGAAGCCTCATCACCTTCGGGGTATTTTGCGCTTATCTATGCTGATGGTGATGGATTAGGCAGGGCAATCGAAGAGTGCCAAACCCTGGCTGATATTGAGACGTTTGCTCAAAGGATCGATTCCATTTTGAAGAAGGTCTGTGCAGATGCTATACAGCAGCAGCATTTGTTGCCCGACCAATTCGACATCCTTCTTAGTGGTGGCGACGATCTGATACTTGCAGTGCCAGCCGATAAAGCACTCGGTATGGCACTGACTATCGCAGAACAGTTTCGCGCTCAGACGCGACAGCAGTTTCAAAGAGAATATACCGTCTCATCCGCTATTGTCTGGGCACATCGGAGCTTCCCGTTTGGCACATGGCTGGATATTGCTGAGAGTACTCTTAAGTTTGCCAAACAGGAAGGTGCAAAGCGCAAGCGTCAAGGACGAACCAATGCAGATGGTTTGATCAACTTTCTGGTTGTTTCCAGCGCCAATCATCTGGATTTTAAGCAATTCTATAAGCAGGTACTTCTTAGCGAAGAAAAGAACTCACAGCCCAGGATTGAGATCCTCCGATCTTTGCGTCCTTACACCACTGATGATTTGCGACGCTTGATCGCCTATCGCTCAAGCATAAAGGGGCTTACGCCGACAAAACTAGAGTCATTGCGCCGTGCTGTCTTTCAGTCATCTTTGCAGCAGGCAATGCTTGATGCCTTACTCATATTAACCCATTGGCGCAACGACAGTTCCCGCACGGCATTGTTAGAGCTTCCTGGATTATTTGCATCACTCATCCCAGAACAACAGCGCCAGCTGCCACTTATGTTTCCATTTGCAGCGATGGAAGATAAGGGCAGCGACCCTGATGAACTCACAACAACTTATTTTACACCGATCGCTGATCTTGCCGAACTGTGGGATTTTATTCCTGGAGGTCTAAATGAGGACTGAGCAAATTGATCTGCATTACCAACTCCGGTTTCATTCAGCCTTCCATTTTGGCACGGGGCTGCGAACAGGACTTATCCATCGAGGGATTGCCCGCAGCAGCGATGGGTTTCTGTATGTACCCGGTTCGTCGGTGAAAGGCCGGTTGCGCAATCAAGCAACACATCTGGCCCATCTTCTAGAAGTTGAGGTACGTGAACCACACGACAATACCGATGTGAGCGAGTTTGCACCACAGGGCGACATAACAGCCTTGATTTTTGGATCACGTTTTCGTCCTGGAACACTCTTTTTTGATGATGCCCAATTATGTGATGAAGATCGTAAATTTTTTCAACCGAAACAGAACGATAACCGGTTTATGACAAAACAGACTGAGACCCGTACTCAGGTCAGTATTTCTCGTCTCACGAGTACCGCACGAAGAGGCATGTTGTTTAGCAGTGAGTATGGTATTCCAGAGATGCGTTTCGATGGCCGTATCTATGGGTATCTGCCTGGAGTACCGACCGTCGATGATGATACGAAAACCTATTCGCTCGTTCTGTTGCTGTCGGCACTGTGTAGTCTCGATCGATTAGGGGGCAATACATCGATGGGTGCTGGAAGCATTACATGTGCTATCACCAGATTACAGGTAAATGGTGCAAAAATTGTCGATAAAAGTATAGAGCAGCCTGATCTGGTGCCGCAAGGTGTGCGTGCCTATTTCGATTTGCTACCAGAATTTGAATACTACAAAATCGCTCAAGAGGAAGACCAATGATACTACGTGTTCTTCTCGGTGCTGAAACTCCGCTCTCGTTTCGGACGGGACGCAACCCGGCACGCAGTGAAACCTTGTCATATGTTCCAGGTACGGCCATTCTAGGTAGTCTGGCTCAAGTTCACCAGATGATGGGACGGGATCGCGATGAGTTTGCCGCATTTTTTCTGCAGGAACGCATTCTCTTGGGGAATTGTTACCAGGCTAATTTTGACAAGATACGAGAGCTGACTGGTGAAGATAGACCTGTGTGGCCCATCCCCACCACGGCACGCTCGTGCAAGCGGTTTAGCGGCTTTGCCTTTGCCGCAGATCATGATAAGGAAGATCGCAAGGGCGTGTGCGATGTGCTGATTCCTCTTGCGCTATTCGCATTGAGCGATGAAGCAAAGCCTGAATTGCTTGCTGACATAGAGATACATCAAGTTACAAAATACCCTCTTGATCGTATTAACGGCTTCTTTCGTCGCGGAGCAAAAGCCAGTGAGTATGGTCAACCCACGCAGCCTACCGCCATCCGTACCCGCACAGGTATCAACTATGTGACCGGAACCGCCCGATCAGAAGTCCTCTATAGCCGCCAGACACTGTCCGAAGGCACATCGTTCTGGGGGCGCTGGTGGATCGATGATCAGGTATGGAGTTCCTTTGAAGGGTTCATCACAGAGGCATTGAACCAGAACCTCATTCGCGTGGGCAATAATCGTACGCGTGGCTTTGGACGAGTGAGCTTGAACGTGCGGGTATGTGAACTGGATACGGTAAGGGATTTGCGCAAACGGGTCGAGGATTTCACGGCGCAATTCAAAGCGGATGCAACTCAAGCTGGTATTGCCACACCAGACGCATTGTATGTACCCATTACATTGACCAGCGATGCGATTCTGTATGATCCTGTGCTGCGGGCACGGCTTCGATTATCGGGTCAGGATCTGGCGGCATTTGGTTTAGAAGATGCAACCTTGATATTTCATGCTGCCAGTACACGGCAGGTAGCGGGTTGGAGCGAACTCTGGGGCTTACCCCGCGCCGATGATTGGGCGATCAGTATGGGTTCAGTCTTTCTGTTTGCGCTTCCCCGCGCCGATGATGCAACATTTGAAAGGTTGCTGCGCATGGAAGAGCAGGGGATTGGCTTACGTCGGGCTGAAGGATTTGGCATGGTTTCCATAGCAAACCCGTTTCATACTGAACTGGTAGGAGAATTTAGATGAGTCTCTCAGCAAATAGCCGCATGAGAATTATTCGAGCTGTCGCGCTCGAAGCTGATACTTTCTACGATGACGCGAAGAAGTTGGGCGAGTTAGCGGCTCGTTCCTTAGGCCAGAATAAGCGATCACAGGCTACGGGACTGGAGAGTATCGCCAATAGTTCGCAGAAAGTCAGTGATGTTTTTGATTACGTGAAACTGCGTACTGCCCGCCAAAAAGAATGGCAAAAAGATAACCTGGGCAAGGAATTGATAACAGATCTGGAGAAGCTTGCTCCTAAGAGAGACCGTATCTGTGCGGATCTTCACATTGAAGGCCAAACCTTTGAAGGCAGACTCATCCATCAGGAAGTCTACATCCTGCTCATTCGGGCATTTGTCTCCCAGTTCGCTGCTCAGTATGAATATGCTCTAAGCATAAGTGAGAAACAGTCATGACCACAGTAGATCTCCGCATGATCAATCTTTTGAGTGACACGATACTCTATCGTGAGGCAGGAGAGTTTGTGCAAGGACAGTCAATGCCAGATAGTCGGCAACTGATCGGGTTGGCAACGTTTAGTCGTGATTGGAGCGAACTGCTGGCTTATATTAACCATCAAGCTACCCGCGATTGGGGAAATCGCGACTACTACAAACTTTTCTACGACAACTTGCGCAAGTATCTGAATGACTCCAAAACGGGCCTACGGCAGCGTGTCAAGACCGAGTTTGCTTTTGTAGCTGAGGGATTAACAAAGCGCGAAGAAGCGGAAGCCCTTGATACCTGGGCACAGGCTCTGTCACAAGAGTTTATCCAGCATCTGGTAGCCGAAGCCCGCTTTCATACACAGGGATAGAGGACACATTTATGAGCGAACAAAGCATATCACGGCTCACTCGACGCTATGTCTTCATAGGTGATCTGGTACTACAGACAGCCATGCATATCGGGGGGGGCGATACAACGCTTGGTACAACAGATAGCCCGGTGATTCGCCGTGTCGATGGACAGGCATTTATTCCTGGCTCATCACTCAAAGGGGCGTTTCGCAGCACAGTGGAGAAACTTGCTGCAACACTCAGTATGCCGAATATGGAGCGTGATGTTTTAGACACCGGTAGTGACTGGATGAAGGATTTTAACAAACGTCGCCGTGATGAGGATAAACAACCCTGGAACGAAGCAAAGACTTTGGAAAAGGTGTTACAGGAATGGCCTGCTACAGCCCTGCTGTTTGGGACGCCCTATACCGCCAGTAAGATCAGCTTCACCGATGCTGCGTTACGTGACAACCAGGAAGCGGTTATCCAACGGCGCGATGGCGTTGCCATTGACCGGGATTCAGAACGAGCAGTGGATGGTCTCAAATACGACTATGAGGTTGTGCCGCCAACCCTGCGATTTGGATTTGAGATAGTACTGGAGAATCCCAATGATACCGATCTGGGGTTGACGTGCCTGGGAGTTGCAGAGTTGCTCGGTGGCTTCTTCAGTGTCGGGGGCAAACGATCCAGCGGCCTGGGGCGTTGCTTACTGGAAGATCTACAGATTTATGCGCTCGATCTCACAGTTGGTGATGTGGCCGAGCGGGCCACTCGCTTGCGGCGGTATCTGACTGGTAAGACCCTCAAAGAGAAGTTTGTGCCTGTCCAGAATCCTGGCGAGTTCGTTGATCAACAGATTGTTGCCTTCTTGCAGGAGAAGAAGTAATGCTCAAAAGATTAGTGAATGAAGCGCGCTTTGCATTGACCATTGAAACTACCGGGCCACTGCTGATCAAGTCTGGCTATGCGACACTCACCGGACCAGATATGACGCCAGTGCTAACATTTCGGAATGGCGCATCACAGGTCTACATCCCCGGTTCATCGCTCAAAGGTGTATTTCGCAGTCATATTGAAAAGGTCATACGCACACTACGCCCGGAAGAGGTTGTGGTTGCAGATCCATTCAAGAAAGAAAATGAACCAGACCAGGCTTGTAGTTCCTGGCTCCAGCAGAGGAAGAACGCAAAGGAGCCGATTGATAACCCAACTGCGTATGCCGATGTAGATCCTATTTCACGCCTGTTTGGTACAACCTTTTTCATTGGGCGCGTGAGTATTGGTGATGCCTATCTGCTTGACGACGCAAACAAGAGTAAACGATTACCTACAGAACCACGTGATGGTGTTGGCATTGACCGCCTGACCGGGGGGGCCGCAGCCGGTGCGTTGTTTAATCTTGAGGTGGTTTCTACGGGTACAGTCTTTCGCACCGAGATACTGCTCCGAAACTTTGAATGCTGGCAATTGGGCGCAATCCTGCTGGTTGTACAGGATATGCATGATGAACTAATTCGGCTTGGATCGGGTAAATCACGCGGATTAGGTGCTATAAAGGGCAATGTTGAGCAAGTAAGCATCCATCATCTTGGCCCCACACCGAATCGTAGTGATACCGAAATCTGGGGACTGGGTCGCTTTCTGGGGGCAGATTCGGCATATGCCACTCAACCTGACGATATCTTAAGTCTCCCAGTGGCTCCTCAGACGAAACAAACTGGGATTCGGGCTGTTCAAACATTCACGCCGGAGAGTCTTGCACACCTCCAGCAACTGGCTGTGCAGGATTTCGTCCAGCGCATGGCAGTCTTTCCATCCTACAAGAGTCGTTATAGGGGGGCACGATGAGTACTGAGGTAGCCTGGGCAGATCTTGCCAGTGTCGCTGACATCGCACATACCCTTGGCTGGTCAGATCCAGCATATGTCTATCTTGAGTGTGTGCCACAAGCACTGCTTGATGAGCAACTACGGCGAGATGGAATACGCCTGGAACACTATGCTGCGACAACTCGCCTTGATGTTTGGCAGCGTGGGCGAATTTTCGATGCCCAGCAGGAACTAAAGTGGGAGCTACACCAGGGTACATTTCGCACCATTTACTGTGGAAAACATCCACCTGCCGGCTTCACCCTCGTACCGCTGCAGAGCATGCGCGAAATGACCAGACACTATTATCTGTGGGGGCAGCAGGTAAAGGAAAAAGATCGCAAAGCACTTGGTCTATCGTCAGATGCACAGGCATTCATTGAGTTGCAAATACCGCGGATCTTGCATTATCCCGTGCCAGCCAACGCAGGGAACCGTGTGCAGGTGATTATGCATGAATGCTACGCCGCTGATGGTAGCCTGTGTTACGCCCGCTGGTGTGGCCTGGAGACGAAAGGAAGAGCGCGATGAATCCCTACGATTTTGTGCGAATTGACTGGCAAAAGCCTGGTATCCGTCGGAATGCACCCCCACAGGATCGCTTTAGCGGTATCAGTGGCCGACTGGAAGCGACCATAACAACACTGACACCGCTCTTTATTCCTGATAAGCGGAGCTATAATCCTGGTGCCAATGCTCCCCAGCAATTTCTATGTGACCAGCAGGGCCGCGCTATTATTCCCGGTTCATCACTGAAGGGTCTCTTTCGCAGTCTGGTCGAAACGGTCGGTGGGGGCGCGTGGTGGTTTTTTGGCGGGAAAGGTTTAGATGGTACATGGCGTGACTCAACAGTCCAGGGAAGAATGGTAGATTACAGCCGTAATCTTCCGCGTGATTTCCAGCGTCCTCGCAATCGTGAAGAATTGGACGCAGCATGCCGCATGTTTGGTTTTTTGAATGGTGGCCAGATCCTGGCGGGTAGTGTTGGATTTGAGGATGCAATTTGTGCTGAACCATTTTCGCATAACCCGATTTATACCTGCATTCTCTCCACACCCAAACCACGCCACCGTGTCTGGTATCTGGATGATCAGCAGCAATGGGTACGTGGACGGAAGTTTTATTTTCATTCTACGGATCTCCAGACCGTTTCTAGCTGGTTACCCAACAAAGATGTGCTGCCAAAACAGCGTCAGAATGCCTATATCAAACCCCTTAACACGGGAAGCACCTTTACGTTTCAAGCTAGATTTACCAACGTAGCAGCAGATGACTTCGCCCTGTTGCTCTATGCACTGGTACTAGAACCAAACATGCGCCACAAGATGGGCTATGCCAAATCGGCTGGACTCGGCAGCATTGAAGTACAGGTCAACTGGATTGAAACGGTAGACTACGCTGCACGCTATCGCGCAGGTGGGGGTGGATTTACGCGCTATGAGCGGGGAGAAGGCCAGGAAGATACATTGACACCGTTCGTTGAGACTCATATTGAGCCGTATACGACCAATATAACATCAGTCACCTTACAGGATCTGCGCCGGATCTGGCAGTGGCCTGCGGTATATGAGCAGCGATATCCAGTGCGCAATTGGTTTGATCAGAATCCGAATACGCCTATACGAGAAACCCCATAGGAAGGAGACAAATGCATGCCATCCATTCTCATAGCCACCCTTGGCGAGTCACCTATTGTCATATCGGGCATGGTGAATGTGCTGCGCGATAAAGAAGGTATCTCACTTGATACCGTTCAGATTATTTACCCCGATGAACCTAATGAGCGATGGATCGGCGTTGGCTATGAACTCCTCTATCGTTATTTCACCGATCAGGGATTGCAAGTTGAGCCAATTGCGCTCTCATTTGCTGATGCACATACCGAAGAACACAGCCTGGAGTTCCTCCAGGTATTGAATGGATTATTAGAGACCCATGAACGCCTCGGCAATGATGTGTATCTCTCGCTGGCCGGTGGGCGCAAGCATATATCCGCATTAATGGCAATGCTTACCCAGTTCTATCCCTGTGTAAAAGCTCTCTACCATCTTCATGATAAGCAGGAACATAATCCTCGAAAACAATATACTATCGAGTTCCTGGAGAAAAATCCTGACCGCCTCAATCAACCAGCCGATCGTTTCAATTTGATCCACCTTCCATGCGAGCAGGTTACCAACGGCGTCGCCCTGCGTCGCTGGCTAACTCAGCGAGAACAGGGCGACGATTCTGCTCCTATCTCTATTTCACCAGAAGCTGAATCATTTTATGGAATGTTGTTTCAAACGGATAGACCCAAAGACGCGACAGCACTTGAAGTCTGGTTGACACAAACAGCTTATGATCAGTATTGTAAACTTTTTGAGAGTAGCAATTCACGCTTACAGGTAATCGATACATACTTGAAAGACATGATGAAAACAAATTGGCATCTTATGCCGAAGCGTATTCATGATTGCGAAACAGATCCCAATCCAAAACATCTTCAGGAGGAATCGGGAACTTCCTTAAATCACTTCACATGTAAGAAAGCACATACAGCCGAACGGGTCTTTTACTATACGCAACCAAATGCAATCACGGCGCATCCAAAAGCCGCTGTCAAACGTGTTGTTATCACACGCTTCCCAGTTCATACTACTGACAAAAAGTATGATATAGACCTTCGTGACTGGATACAGCACCCAGACATTATGGCAGTTAAGCGCACAACAGAACTTCCTTCACGCCCTGTTATTCTGATTGCCCCACTCGGCGAGTCTTCCATGGTTGTTACGCAGGCCTACACACTTCTGCAAAGTCCCCAGCATATCGCCCGACCAGTAAAGATACAGTCTATTCATATTGTCTATCCAGATCAATTTGAACCTGCACGGAACGGTGCGGCGATGTTAGGTGCTGTTTGTGATAAGCGCACTATTAAGCTTTATGCGTATCCTTTACCTATTGCAGATCTGGACAGTGATGAAACGATCCAGACTTTCATCGCAGGCTTAACCCAGGCTATCACTGAGGCACGTCAGCAGCATCCTGACGCAGAGTGCGCATTGCTCATCTCAGGAGGCCGCAAGGGTATGAGTGCGGTAGCATTCTATGTAGCGCAAACAACTGGTATAACTCATGTTTATCACACGACGATCAATGATCCTGAATTGGATAAAAAGATAAAGGATATAACCGCATATGATACTATCAAGAGTAAACCTACTATCGAACAAGCAGAATTACTATTCCTGGATCAGTTCGATCCACTAGATTTTGCTCTAATAACTGTACCAATCATCCCTTTCTCTGCGGCACCCTGAATATTTTCTCGACACTATCCTGAACATTAATAATCTAATAGACACATCACCTGAAGACAACGCAGCATCCTGCCCCCTAGCCGCCAGCCTATCGCCATCAGCACCTGTCCAGGTACAGCATCCTACTCTCCATCGAGCCGCCCCCGCCCGGACAGGCGCAACTCAGCGCACCTGCGCCCTCAGCGATCCCAGCGCCCCCCAGCGATCTCAGCGGTACGGGCGCAGCACGCGGCGGCCCCCAGTCCCCCCATCCTCGATCAGCCCCCCATCCGCCGCATGCTGCGCCCTCCGCGCAGATCAGCGCAGCCCAGCGGTACGGGCGCAGCAGGCGGCGGCCCCCAGTCCCCTCCTCTCCCCGCATCCGTCCATCCGCCG
>RRYU01018016.1_pt1 | contig 20679 bp, 23 predicted proteins | sample 2162651 | NCBI WGS metagenome assembly RRYU01 (sample SAMN10267283, study PRJNA491782) | microbial mat metagenome | isolation source: biomat in the production well | place: Japan: Minami-Kanto gas field, natural gas well KTG3 | collected 2017-06 | reverse complement strand
GATCGCGCTCGGCAACCAGTTGTTCGTCGATCCGCGTCTATCAGGCAGCGGACAGATGGCCTGCCAGGGCTGTCACTATCGCCATCTCGGCTGGACCGATGGAAAAGTCCTGTCGCCGAAGGACAACGGGGAGCTCAACACCCGCCATACGCCATCCCTGTACAACGTGGGTTACCAGACGGCCTGGTACTGGGATGGCCGCGCGACCAGCCTCGAGGGTCAGATCCTTGCGGCCTGGAAGGCTCAGATCAACGCTGACCCGGAGCAGGTTGCGCAAACCATCCAGGCGGTCCCTGGATATACCGTCCAGTTTGAGAACGTCTTCGCTGGCCCAGCCACGCCGGAGACGATCGTCAAGGCCCTGGCAGCCTATCTGCGGACCAAGAACAGCGACGACTCGCCATGGGACCGCTACGAGATGGGACATGCGGACGCGGTCACTCCGGACGCGATCGCCGGACAGGCGCTCTTTGTCGGCAAGGCCGGATGCGTGGCCTGCCATGCCCCGCCCTACTACGGCAACAGCACCTTCTACAACATCGGCCTGGAATACGGGAAGGAGAATCCCGACCCGGGCCGATTCAACGTCACCCAAAACGAGGCAGACCGCGGCGCCTTCAAGACGCCCTCGCTCCGATCCGTGGCCCTGAGCTCGCCTTACTTCCACGACGGGAGTGCGCCCACACTGGAGCAGGCGATCCGCTACATGGCCTCCGGCGGCAACCCGGACCCGACGAAATCCGAGCTTCTTGTCGACCGCGGACTCACCGACATCGAGATCGCTCAGATCGGCGCCTTCCTCCGCGCGCTGATAAGCGCAGAGACCTGGGAGATGCCCGAGATTCCGTGACCTGACCGAGCAAGGGATGGAGCCAGGACGTCTCGCCCCGGACCATACTGGGGCGGGACCTGCGGTCTGGTGTGGTCATCCAGCGGACGCGCTGCTTTCACGCCCCTAGCCATGGCATCCTCCAGATGCATCGATCTCATCCAGACTCTCACCGCCCGCGGCATTCCCTCTTCGGCGATTAGCCCGACTTGACTCCATCAGAGCCCAGCGTCGACCTGTGCGGCACGCGCGGCGCTGAGCTCCGTGGCGACATACGCCAGGGAGAGCCCCATCTCGCGGGTCCAGGCGAGCTCGATGTGCCAGCTCGGGGACGGTGTCCAGACGTGGACTGCCCGTCCTTCTCCGCGCCGAATGGATGCCAGACGGCGTGAGGGCGTGCCCGCATCGGCGGGGAACCGACTCTGATCCTCACCGGGGCCGTATATGTCGCGCAAGGCCGCGTAGGTTTCCTCATAACGCAGTTGTGTGGACACGCCGAAGGCGCGCACGACCTTGTAGATCCGGCCCGTGAAGGCAAGAGCGTAATGACGGTCAGGGCCGTCGAGGAAGACCAGGGCCAGGCTTACGCCCTGCTCCTGGCGGACGACAGGGGGCGGAACGGCCTGCAGAAGCGGACGCACATCACCGCCCAGGCAGTAGCGCCCGAACACCATCTTCAGGCAGGGCTCGTTGGCGGTGGCCACGGGTGCGGCCGAAACCGTCGCCATCAGCAACAGGATCGCGGCGATTCCGATGCCCGTTGTCCTGCTCATGTTGATTCGCCTCCTGGAGCGACTTGAGATGAGACGAGGGTCGCTCGTTCAGACTGGACCGAGCTCAGGTTCCCTGCAAGACCAGGGCGCTCCGATCGAAAGACAGGTCCGGCTCTGGCTCGATCACCCCCGAGAAATGTCTGAGCTCGAGGTCTGCGCCCCAGAGTCTCGCCATCACCGGTTGGATCCGGGCCGGATGACCACTCGTCCAGAAACGCGACTGGCCTGAGCGATGCGGCGGCGCCAACAGGTTGGCCTCGAGCAGACGGCGACGCACTTGGCGGGCGACGGCCACGCCCGAGTCCAGCACTGCGACCTCGGGACCTGCCAACGCATGAATCAGGGGCGCCAGATGCGGATAGTGTGTACAGCCCAGTACGAGCGTGTCGGCGCCCTCTGTCAAGAGCGGCTCGACATAGCCGGCCAGGAGTGCGCGCGTCGATTCACCGTCCAGATCACCGCACTCGACCCGTTCGACCAGACCCGGACAGGGCTGCAGAAGGATCCGGGCACCCTCCCCCATCCGCCCGAGCAGCGTCGCGAAATTATGGCTGGAGAGGGTCTGGCGGGTCGCCAGTACACCGACGATGCCGGAGCGGGTAAGCTCGATCGCCGGCTTGACGGCCGGCTCCATGGCGATGACGGGCACCGGGTAGCGGCTCCGCAGCACCCGGGCGGCCGCACCCGTGGCAGTATTGCAGGCGACAACGACAGCCTTGGCGCCCTGCGCGAGCAGAAACTCGGTGATGGCGATGGAGCGCGCCTCGATCGCCGCCATCGACTGATCGCCGTAGGGCGCATGGCCCGAGTCTGCGACGTAGATCAGGTCTTCATGCGGCAGCTCGCGCCGGATCTCCTCGAGCACCGAGAGACCGCCGACGCCCGAGTCGAAGACACCGACTGGCTGATTCGGGTTCATCGCCCCCGCGCCCTCAGAGATCGAACCTCGCCCAGACCGGGCAGTGGTCCGAGGGTCTCTCCATGCCGCGTATCCCGTAGTCGATATCGGCATCCAGCAACCGCTCGCGCAGCGGTGCCGTCACCAGGAGGTGGTCGATGCGCAGCCCGTGCTTCGGATCCCGCTCGAAGCCGCGGGAGCGATAGTCGAACCAGCTGAACCGGTCGTCGACCTCCGGGTGCACGACCCGATAGGCATCGACCAGACCCCAGTCGGTCAGGGTCTTGAGCCACTCGCGCTCTTCCGGCAGGAAGCTGCACTTCCCGGTCCTGAGCCAGCGTTTGGCGTTGTCGGCACCGATACCGATGTCCAGGTCCAGGGGCGCGACATTCATGTCTCCCATCACGACAAGGTTCTGGTCGGGCGAGAAGGACTCGCGCAGATAGGCCGCGAGATCCGCGTAGAACTTCCGCTTGTCGGGAAACTTGGTGGGGTGGGCACGGCTCTCGCCCTGTGGAAAATAGCCGTTGATCACCAGGATCTCGCCGCCGCCGGGCAGAGGGTAACGTCCTGTGATGGCCCGGCGCTGGGCCGTATCCAGGTCCCCGGGCAGACCCTTGCTGATGACAATGGGCTCGACCTTGCTGAGCAGGGCGACTCCGTAATGCGATTTCTGGCCATGGAAATGGGTCGCATAGCCAAGGCCCTGGAGCAGATCGAGTGGGAAGGCATCGTCCGCGACCTTGCATTCCTGAAGCCCCAGGACGTCGGGGTCGTGGGCCGCCTTGATCGCTTCGAGTTGATGCGGGCGGGCGCGAATCCCGTTGATGTTGAATGAGATGATCTTGAACACGTTAAAGAGGCTCCATGACCTCGATGGTTTCTCGTCGACCCATTTCGAAACCGTGCGCGTAGGCCTTGCCCCAGGGCATGAATGCATGTGCATCGGATATGTCGGGCGGGTCCAGGGTCACAGCGCCCGCCAAGGCTGAGCCGTGACCAAGCGACTGAAGTGCCGACGCCAGGCCATTCGCATAGCCGCGGTTATACCAAAGCTGCGCGTCCCCTGTTCGATCGAGAAAGCCATCCGTTTCCGAGTAGAGCTCAGACAGGAGTTGGGTGAGCCGCGTCGGGATCTCAGTCGAATTCGGGCGGCTGTCAGGCATTGGCATCGTCGGTCTCTGTCGGCGCGTCGAAAGGCTACCATGCAGACCTCGGGCGTCCAAACCGGTCGTGTCGAAACGACCTTATTGCTCGGGCTGGTCGATGCTCATTCGCGTTTCCGGATTGGGAAAGGATTCAGGGATCCGCACGATTGAAACGACGCCAAAAGCCACAAGGTGGTGTATCTTTAGGATCCCTATTGCTCAGAGTCATGCATGGAAGGGCTTCTTACGGGATCCATTATGGCACTCGGAGGGAGCCGAATGAATCCTTGATGCGGAGATCGTCAAGGCGACGATCGCCCCGGGGCGACCACACGGAATGAATCTTGTCGCGGAGGGTGTCGAGACGCTGGAGCAGCGCCAGTTCCTGATCGATCACGGCTGTCACGGGGCGCAGGGTTATCTCTTCACCCGTCCCTTGACGCCTACCGATCTGATCGACAAGTTCGGCGACACTGCACAACCGAAGACATGGCATTGATCTCGAGAGCACCGACACCCGGTAAGCCGGCCTCATGAAGGCCATGATCCTGGCCGCCGGCCGCGGCAACCGGATGCGCCCGCTGACCGATCGCACCCCCAAGCCACTGCTCGAGGTCGGCGGTCGGCCGCTGATCCAATACCATCTCGAGCACCTGGCCGCGGCTGGGATCCACGACATCGTGATCAACCACGCCCATCTCGGTGAGCAGATCGAGCATCGATTGGGCGACGGCCGGCGCTATGGGGTTCGGATTCGTTACTCGGTCGAGCAGACCGCGCTCGAGACGGGTGGCGGCATCTTCAAGGCACTCCCCCTACTCGGACCCGAACCCTTTCTGGTGATCAACGGCGATATCTGGTCGGATCACGACCTGAAGGATCTGGACCTGGCCGCATCGGACCTCGCGCATCTGATCCTGGTCGACAACCCGCCGCATCATCCAAGCGGTGATTTCGCACTGTGCGACGGACGCGTCCATCCCGAAGGCACGCAGCGTCTGACCTTCAGCGGGATCGGACTCTACCGCCCGAGCCTGTTCGACGATTGCCGGCCTGGCGCCTTTCCGCTCGCACCACTCCTGCGCAGGGCGATGCTCGCCGGACAGGTCAGCGGAGCGCGCCATCCGGGCCACTGGCTCGACATCGGAACGCCCGAGCGACTCGCTGAATTGGATCTGTGCTTGTCGGAATCCGGTCTCAGAGCGCCCTGATCCATGAAGGCGGGACACCGAAGGCCACCAAGAACCCTATCGACCTGACCCATATCCTCCCATAATGACAGGCACATCAACCCTGACGGGGATGACGGGATGGGCCAGGAGATCGCCGGGTCGCATTTCACCGATCAAGACTTTAAAGAGTTCTCGTCCCGGCTCCGCGACGAGACCAGGATCTTGGCAGAGTGGCTCGAGAACGATGCGTTCGAGGTGTCGGAGCCAACGGGCGGTTTCGAGCTGGAGGCCTGGCTGGTCGGGCCGAACATGGAGCCGACGCCGAAGGTGGAGTCACTGCTCGAAGGGCTCGACGACCCTTTGGTCGTTGCCGAGCTCGCAACCTTCAACGCAGAGATCAACGGCACGCCCATCGCCTTGACGGGCAACAGCCTCTCGACGCTCGCGGCGGAGCTCGAGGAGACGATCAGGCGTTGCGACGGCTTCGCGAGGACGCTCGGAGGCCGTCTTCTGACCATCGGCATCCTGCCGACCGTGCGCCCGGATCACCTGAGCCTCTCCGCGATGACGCCGCGCAAACGCTACCGCGCACTCAACGATCAGATCTTCGCCCTTCGCCACGGCCGCCCCTTGACACTCAGAATCGAGGGCCGGGACCGACTGGAGCTGGAATGGCATGACGTGATGCTGGAGGCGGCCGCAACCTCGTTCCAGATCCATCTGAAGGTGACACCGTCGGAGTCGACCCGCATCTATAACGCATCGAAGATCATCAGCGGACCCATGGTCGCGATCAGCGCCAACTCGCCCTATCTCTTCGGGCGCGATCTCTGGGACGAGACCCGGGTGCCACTGTTCGAGCAGGCGGTCTCGGTGGGCGGACTCATCCTGCAGGAGCGGGTCAATTTCGGTTTCCGTTATGCCGGGCACTCGATCATGGAAACCTTCCGCGCCAACCTGGACCGCTACCCGGTTCTGTTGCCGCAGCTCATGGCGGAGCCCGACCAGCCACTGGCCCATCTGCGCCTGCACAATGGTACCATCTGGCGTTGGAATCGCCCGTTGCTCGGCTTCGATGAGGCACAGCGACCGCACCTTCGCATCGAGCATCGCGTGGTCCCGGCCGGCCCGACGGTGCCGGACATGATTGCGAACGCCGCCTTATATCTCGGGGCCGTGCGTGACCTGGCCGGCCAAGACGAGCCGCCCGAGTCGCTGGTCCCCTTCCTGCAGACGCGCGCGGCATTTTATACCTGTGCGCGCGACGGGATGGATGCCGAGATCCAATGGCTCGATGGGAATACTCTGCCTGTCACTCGCATCATCCGAGAGGATCTGTTGCCGCGGGCCCGGCGCGGACTGATGTCCATGGGGATCGATTCGAACGAGATCGACCATTGGCTCGGCATCATCTCCGGACGCCTCGAGACAGGGCGCACGGGGGCCCGCTGGCAGCGAGCCTGGGTGAAGCGCCATGGCTTCGACATGGCCGGCCTGACCGCAGCCTATCTGGGGCATCAACAGACGGGGCAACCCGTTCACGAGTGGGGGCTGAGCTCATGATCAGGCAGCGCCGGGGTCCGGGCCCTTGCGTCGAGCTGCGCAGAAACCGGCTTGCGGGTGAATCGCACCTTATCCGACCTCTGGAAACATCGACCTAGACGCCATGTTGCAAGAGCTCGACCACCTCCCTGAAGGCATTCTCGCGGCTGAGAGCCACGAGCTGGACCGATTGCTCGGGGCGCCAACCCTGATCCATCTTCCCGGGGCGCGCGAGCCCGCAATCTTTGTCTCCGTGCTCATGCACGGGAACGAGACCGTCGGCTGGGAGGCGATCCGCAGTCTGCTGCGCGAGCGGCTCGAGCGGTTTGGCGAGCTTCGTCTTCCCCGTGCACTCAGCCTTTTCATCGGCAATGTCAGCGCGGCCGCGAGCGGTGTCCGGCGCCTGCCCGGACAGCCGGACTACAACCGGGTCTGGCCCGGCACGGCGCTCCCGCACACCGCCGAGCACGACCTCATGGAGAAGGTCGTGCGCATCATGGCCGACCGGGGCCTGTTTGCCAGTCTCGACCTGCACAACAACACCGGCCTGAACCCCCACTATGCGTGCGTGAACCGAATCGACAACCGGTTTTTGAATCTGGCAAACCTTTTCGGGCGCATCGTCGTGTATTTCACCCGGCCGACCGGTGTGCAGTCGCTGGCCATGGCCCAGCTCTGCCCATCGGTGACCCTGGAGTGCGGCAAGGTCGGGGAGCAACAGGGGGTCGAGCATGCCCGTGCCTTCATCGACGCCGCCCTGAATCTGGCCCGAATCTCTCCCCATCCGGTCCCACATCAGGACATCGACCTCTTCCACACGGTTGCCCAGGTCAAGGTGCGCGAAGACGTGGGTTTCGCGTTCGCCCCGGACGACGCCGAGCTGCAGCTCAACCCAACCCTGGAGCACCTCAACTTCTGTGAGCTGCCCGCCGGCATGGCGTTCGGCCGCATCCGTTCCGACATCGGCATCGGACTGGATGTCCGCGACGAGCGAGGCGAAGACGTCGGAAATCGCTATTTCAACGTTGAAGACGGTGAGCTGCGTCTACGTCAGTCGGTGATGCCCTCGATGCTGACCTGCAACCAGGCCGTGATCCGACAGGACTGCCTCTGCTATCTGATGGAACGCTATAGCGATCATCTGCCGACAGAGGATTGAGGGGTGCGGCTCAGGCAGCTTTCTGAGCGCCCAATCGTCGCCGCGTCCACCAGACGAGTCCGCCGAGCAGGACAAAGGCAAGCAGCACCCATCCGAGTCGGCCGAAATCATGCTCCAGGACCGATTCGCCGAGCAGGATGAAGATCGCCGCATAGATGAGCGACACGATCAAGGACACCCAGAAATACACCGGAAATGCGACTCCGCTCAGGCAGAGGAGATAGGTCTTGAGGGTGGCCGGGACGCCGGGTGCCATCTTGACCAGCAGCGCAAACCGAATCGCCTGAGCGGGCGAGGTCAGCTCGGGCATCTTGAAGGACGTCCGCGCGAGCCGTGCCTCGATCCAGGGGCGCATGCCCGTATGCGCGATCCACCAGGACAGCACTAGATACAGCGCCATACTCAGACCGGACCCCACCAGGGCGATGCCGGTCCCGAACGTGGCTCCCGCCAGGAGATAGAAGGGAGACGTTGGAAAACCCACCGCGGGAAGGACTGCGAGCAGGATGAAGAAGACCCAGGGGTCGACGTTGCTCGTCCACTCCCAGAAACTGTAGTCAGTCCAGTCGTAGGCCGCCCACAACCAGGCGGCGAGCATCCCGAGCGTCACAACACCGAAGAGCCGGACTGACCACACCACCCAGACGCGGCCCTTCGGGCCACGCTGTCGGTCGCGCAGCGGATTCGGGCGAAACAGGGTCGCGAGGGTCCCTGGACGCTGTCCCTGGCCTGGTGCGCAGTCGAGATGGGCCGCATCGCCGGGCATCGGCTCGATCGCAGCCACTCCGGAAGCGCCCAATGGGGCAATCGACAAGGGGTCTTGGTCGCGGCTGACAGACTGCTTGGACATGGGTCAACTCGGCTCCACCAGAACGATGCTCGCCTGGAGATCTGCGTGATAAGAGGATCGAACCATTGGAGCGCTGGCGACGTTCAAAAATCCCATCGATTCGGCAATGACCCGAAGGTCCTCGAACTCGTCCGGGGTCCAATAGCGCCGCACAGGCAAATGATCTCGGGTCGGTTGGAGATATTGGCCCAAGGTCAGCATGTCGCAACCCTGCTCGCGCAGATCCCGCAAGACCTCCAACACCTCCTCGCGGGTCTCACCGAGCCCGAGCATGAGACCGGATTTGGTCGGGACCTGAGGCTGAGCGGCTTTGAATGCGGCGAGCAGTCCAAGCGAACCGATGTAGTCCGCCCCGGGACGCGCCTGTCGATAGAGCCTGGGCACGGTCTCGAGATTGTGGTTGAAGACATCCGGGACGCCGGCACCGGCGAACTGGGCCAGCGCGATCTCCTCCCGACCCCGAAAATCCGGCACCAGGACCTCCAGCGTAATCGCGGGCGACTTTGCCCGGACGGCTCTCAGACAGGCCGCAAAGTGCGCTGCCCCGCCGTCGCGAAGGTCATCCCGATCAACCGAGGTGATCACGACATAGCGCAGCCCCATGGCCGCGATCGAATCCGCCAGGTTCTCGGGCTCATCCGGATCCAGTGGGCGCGGTCGGCCGTGCGCCACGTCGCAAAAGGGGCAGCGCCGGGTGCAGATGTCGCCGAGGATCATGAAGGTGGCCGTGCCATGGTTGAAGCACTCACCCAAGTTCGGACACATGGCTTCTTCGCAAACGGTGGCAAGGTGACCTTGTCGCAGCAGTCCCTTGATCCGGGTCACCCTAGGGCCGATCGGCGCCTTGGCGCGGATCCAGGCGGGCTTGCGCAGCATCTCTGCAGTGGGCTCGATCTTGACCGGGATGCGTGACACTTTGTCCCGCCCGCGCTGGTGTGTGTCCGGGGTCGCGCGCGATGGGGCATTCAAAGGCTGTTCCTGAGTCATGGCGGATAACGGGTGTCGTTCAGAGATGTGAGGATTGTGAATCGGGCGTGTGGCGTTTCGAGGGCTCTGCGCCTGATGCGGGTTCGTTTGGTGGATGCGCGTCGCCGACCCACCCTAGCGGGGATATTGGAACGATCTCGCTGCTTATCCAGCCGGGGAGCCTTCCGGGGTGCAGTCGCCTGGAGCTGAATGAATGACCAATCAGGCTTCCGGGCAGGACCGGCATGGCCGTAGGTCCGGCCAACCGCACCATGTCGCTGTCGTCATGCGACTGAAGCCGCACCGACAGGATCTTTCCCCACGCCCTAAGCCGGGTCCGGAAAGAGGCGCCCCATGAGCAGCGCAAACCAGGGCGTGAACCAGTCAGGCCTGCGGATGAGTGCACCCTGGATTTTGCGGATCGACATCCAACGCCAGGCTCCGATCTCGGAGGGATCCGGGCTTGGGTTTCCGGCGTGGGCGCCGAAGAAGACGTGGAGATATTCGTGCTCGATCAGGCCTGATGCCTGGTCTTCTGCGCGGTAGATGAGCTGCGCCCGCTCGGTCAGCGGCACCCTGATCCCGAATTCCTCTTTGAGCCGGCGACCGGCCGCCTGCATGATCGGCTCTCCGGGCCGAGGATGCCCGCAACAGGTGTTGGACCATCGGGTCGCGAAGTGATACTTGCCATCGGCGCGCCGCTGCAGCAGGAGGTCGTCCTGCGCGTTGAAGACCAGGATCGAGAAGGCGCGGTGGAGTTGGCCGTCCCGATGCACGTCGAGCTTGCCGGCCGAACCCAGGTCCTGATCCTGATCGTCGACGAGGATGACCTGCTCACTGGCATCGCGCTGGATGGCCATCTCAAGGTCACTGGCTGTCAGCGGCGGTACGATTTGTGCCCTCAAGCATGACCTCCAAGGAAGCGACTCATGTCTCAAGCTGAACCGAATGCAGCGATCGCGGCCCCCAGCTCCGCATGATGCCGTGCATGGTCATCGATCGAGATCCCGGCGCTGACGGCATCCCACGCCTGACGGATGCTGGCGGCACCCGCAAGGGGGCCCATCGGGTGCCCGAATACGCCACGCCCGGGCACGAACCCGAAGTCGCGCGTCCCGAGCTTGTCGTGAACCTGCTTCAGTGTACCAGCCCAATCGCTCCCACCGGGAACAGGCAGACTAGGCCTGAGTGTACCCATGGGCTCAAGGCAGGCCGCAGCATTGCGACAGACCTCGCTGTCCGATGTAAACATCCGCCCACCGAAGCCCGGCATGATGATCACGTCGAACCCGGCGAGTCGCTGCAACTTGGTCAGAACCAGGGAGCTGACCCCGAAATGCTCGAGCCGGCTCAAGGCCGAGATCATCGGGAAATGTGCCACCAAGGGCACATGGGTGTGACCGGCCAGCATCCGAACAGCGCTCAAACCGACAGGCAAGGCATTGATCATCAGCGCGTTCGCACCCCGAGATACCGCCAGATCATGCAACGCGGCCAGGCGATGGACCTCATCCGTGATATTCGCCAGGTAGATCTTGGGGGTTCCCGTCTCGATCTCGGCGCGCCTGCGCGCAGCACCCAAGAGCGCCGACCGCTGGTCCAGGCTACACCAATCCGTGTCGCAAAGCATCTCGTCGTCCTTGGCAACATCGAGCCCGCCAAGCCACCCTTGGAGGCCCAACTCAGCCATATCCTCGGGCGGAAGTCCGATATTCGGCTTGATCACACCAAAGAAGATCGGGCGGTCGTAGACCTGAAGCAGATCCCGAAAGCCTTCCACTCCGAACTTCGGGCCGCTGAATCGACTGAGGTAGGCATCCGGGAACCGAATGTCCAGCAGCTTGACGACAGGGGCGTTGGGCGAAAAAAAGGTGCCCTCTCCACAGACGGCGCTCAACAGGTTTGGAATACGGGGACCGAAGTTGCGATGCGGGTGAGCGATGCTGAGCCGGCAGGCATGCACCTCTCCAGCGCCGGGTGCCTTGAGTCCATAGCTGAAGTCTGTCCGCGTCCCTTCGATTCGAAGAAGGACGACCTTGGCTCCGAATTCGCTCCGCAGGTCTTCGTCCGAGCCGACTCGGCGCCACTGGGCGGTCGACTGCTCGGAGCAGAAGTGAGCCGCCGCGACGCGCGGGTCGCCACGACACTCCATGTAGTAGTCGAGCCGGATGTAGGCGTCAGAATCCAGGTCACCCGCATCCGCATAGAAGCCGTCGAGGTCGGTGGCCTTCATTCTTCAGCGCTCTCCGATGATCTGCACCTGGACGCGCCGCTCTTCACGCGGGCCATCCAACTCAACAAAAAAAATGGACTGCCAGCCCCCGAGGAGCAGACGACCCTCGTCGACGGGGATCGTCTCGGAGGCGTTCATGAACAGACCGAGAAGATGCGAGTGTGCGTTCAGGCGGCCGTCGACCGGATCCTGATTATGCAGAAATTCGGGGCTCGCCGGAACGAGGCGATCGAGGAAGTCGAGCATATCCCGCTGCAGCATCTGCTCTTTTTCATTGAGGCAGACGAATGCCGTGGTATGCGGCGAGAAGAGCGTCACTTGCCCCCGTCGAATCTTGCTGCGTTCGAAGAGTGATTGGACAGTCGCCGTGATATCGATGATCTCGATCGGCTGACGGGTCGGCAGGAGAATGGGTTCGCAGGGGAAAAACATGGAGGATCGAGCATTGCGATCGCGGGCGGCGGCGACACTTGACGCCCCCCGCCCGAGACCGCAACCCGGGCCTGATCTAGCGGCCGGCAGGGAGGGGGGCCATCTGCGCGGCAGGTGTCACAGCGGCCGCTTTCCCCACGGGCGTTCCGTCCGACAACCAGTTGAAGTCGGCCGTGCTGAGCAGGATGAAGTGGATCAACAGACCGAGCACGAACAGGAAGCCGAATAAGGCAACCAGTGTTCTGCGCGGATCAAAGATCTGCCAGATTTTATGCATGAACTATCTCCTAAGGACGTGACGCGGGAGGATGCAGATGGCTGCGCTCTTCCCACCGGTTTCCATCACGAGGTCACGGCCCTCGATTACAGCCAGGGGCGCCAGAGCCAGGCAAGGATATGGGCGACGATGACGACCGCGAAGAAACCGGTCATGCTCTGCACGAAAATACCGTGGAACTCTTTCGCCTCTTCTTCGGTCAGCCCGGACATGCTTTTCTCTTCAGCCATGGAATTACCCTCACTTTTCATGTATTGGCCAGTCGGCCGTTACCGCGAACTTCCCCGCGGCGGGGACCAAAGCGGGGTGCCCTGGAGCCTGTGTCGGCACGCTGGGCATCCCCGGTGCGTGCATCCGATTAGGAGCCGGCGAGCCAGTTGAAGGCCGGGCTGCTGAGCAGGATGAAGTGGATCAATAAGGCCAAGACGAACAAGAATCCGAACAACCCAACGAGAGTTCTGCGCGGATCGAAGATCTGCCAAATTTTGTGCATCTGCTTTCTCCAGTGTCAAACGGATGGGTGTTGCCTAAGAGCAAACGCCCGGTGGGTCACCATTCACAAGCCGCCAGCATTACAGCCAGGGGCGCCAAAGCCAGACCAGGATATGCGCGACAACCACGATCGACGTGAAGGCGACGAAACTCGATACGAAGATGTCATGAAACTCCTTCGCCTCGTTGTCCATCAGTCCAGACGTCGTGCCTTTCTGGTCGGTCATCGATATCTCCTCAAACTCGAGCCATTGCCAACGCCTCGCGGCGTGCGACCTCGCCTGCGTGACCCCGGGGTCGCGACCGGCGAGGGTCTACTGGGCCTACTGCTCAATCTCGATCGTCTTGCGCCGGGCCGAAACCCCGCGCCACCTGATCGGCATCCTTTCCAAATCGCCTTCCAGGGTGGCCCATCCGTTACAGTTGCTCTGCCTGTGCCTGAGGCTCAGGGGCCGCTTCCTCGGCCGCCGGTGCTACGTTGGGGCCGGCAAGCTCCGGGTAGTCCTTCAACATCTGAGCACCATAGAGGGGCTTGTAGGCACCCTGGTGGCAGGTCGTACAGCTGATCCGGTAGGGATCGCCGAGCGGACCTTTCCGCGTCTCGGGCAACACATCGTTCAAAGGCCAGATGTATTCCTGATTCATCTCACGCACGTGCCGGATGGCGTACCAGGCGGCGGTGCGTTGCGGGGTGCTCTGATCCCATGCGAAGAATGAACGGCTGTTATGACAATAGGTGCAGTTGACGCCCAGTGCGTCCGACAGATGCATCATGAGGCCATAGGTCCATTCCGCCTGCTTGGTGGATGCAAGGTTCCCACTCGGCAGTGCCGAATCGCCGATCACCCGGATCTCGTTTGCCTGATCGAGGAAAGGCGTGAAGGGGTCGAACGGCAGGGACGAATAGGCGACCGTTGACGCGGCGATGTTTTGCCCGGTCGGCGCCACGCCAGACGGCAGCTTCGGACCCGGATCCGTCGTCCAGACGTATTCAGGTACAGGTTTGCCACGATGACAGGTGTAACAGGTCACACCCGTATCCGCGACGTGGTCTTTCCACGCCGAGTTGGCTTGCCGGGTCATCTCGAACATCTTGCGCGATACGACCTTCGTATAGATGTCGTCCGACGCCCAGTTCCCGGGAACGTGACAATAGTTGCAGCCTTCCTCCGGAGAGACCCAAGTCGTGACCGCCACCATGAGGCGAGTGAACTCCGCCACGCTGAGATCGCTCAGGACCTGAACGTTCTCGTAGACCTCGGATACCATCGGCCCACCTGGCGCTACGGCCGGGATCGCCTCGGGGGGCTGGTTCGCCTTGTAGCTGCGCGCCAGATCCCGCGGGTTCTTGACGTGCTCCATCGCCAAACCACGGTAGCCCATTTGGACGGTCTCCGGTGGTGGCGCCTCGCAGCCAGCGACCAGGAAGGACGCAACGAGAGCCGCTACCGGGATCGACGCATACTTAGCAGTGATCATTGCGACACCCCCTGAAGCAGCGTTGGGTCGATGATCGTCGGATCGAGCGGATAACTCGGCGCAACACCATGCTTCACGGCCCACAGGTACCAGTTGTCGACAACGGTTCCGGTCAAGAGGATTCCGATGCCGGCGGTGATGACGGTCAAGACGGCAAACCACCAAGCCCAACGATGGATCGACTCCATCGTGGCATTGAAGCCCATCGTCCAGCGCCAGAAGAGGGCTGCACGCTCGGCTGCGGTGCCACGGTCGACCACCTGATCGATCTCACGGTCGCCACCGAAACGGCTGACCGAGAGGATCGTCGCACCATGCATGGCGAACAGCAGGGCCGAGCCATACAGGAAGGCGATCGAGAGCATGTGGAAGGGGTTGTAATAAAGGTTGCCGTAGCGAATCGAGAAGGCCGCCGTCCAGTCCAGGTGCGGGAAGATGCCGAAAGGCACGGCTTCCGCCCAGCTCCCCATCATCACCGGGCGAATGAAACCCAGGCTCAGATAGAAGAAGATCGCTGCAGCGAAGGCCCACGACAGCCATTGGCTCAGACCCAGATCCGCTGCCCGCTTATAGGTGCGGATCCACCAGAGAATGATGGACGCGGTCAGGAAGAAACCGGCCATCAACCACCAACCACCGTCGGACAAGGGCGGGATGCTCAAGCCGTAGGCAGGCGGTGGCGGCTCGAGCGCCAACCAGAAGAAGTTCTTGACGAACTCGATCGGGCTCCAGTTGACGGAGGCCAGCATGTTGAAGCCGATGATCTCGATGGCGATGAAGCCGAAGATCAAGGACGCAACACCTGTGAATCCGAGATAGATCGGGCCAATCTGGGCGTCACCAATCTTTCCGGCCCAGTAGGAGAAGATCGGCGTGCCGAGGCGCGGCAGATTGCCTTTCGGCATCGGCGTCCCGGCGTAAGCCGGTGAGCGCACCTGCACGCTTGTAAAAATGTTCTGATATTCAGCCATTGTTGTCTCCTAGACCCTACCAGAGCGGAAGCTCAAGCCACCAGTTCCACCATTCTGGCCAACCGCGCGTCCAGAAGGGTCCGCTGATCACGATACAGACAGCGCTCCAGAAGACCGCACTCAGCGCAAGAAACAGACCCAGACGATGGATCCCGAGGGCGCCGATGGAGTAGCCGACCAGATCCCGGAAGAAAGTGTTTTCATGCTCGCCGGTTTTGACGGTCTCGCCTTTCTTCGGATTGGTCACCTGCAGGATCAGCGAGCCGTGCATGGCAAGCGCCAAACAGGTCGTGAAGAAGAAGGTGATGGCCAGCATGTGGGCCGGGTTGTAATGGAAGTGCAGGTACTGGTACCCGACGTTGGAGACCCAGTCCAGATGGCTCAGGATCCCGTAGGGGAAGCCGTGACCCCATGCACCCATCAGGATGGGCCGAATCACCACGAGGGTGATGTAGGCGCCGATGGCGAAGGCGAAGGCGAAGGGAACGTGGAAGCCGATCCCGAGCTTGCGGCAGATCTCGACCTCGCGGAGCGCCCAGGAGACGAACGCGCCAATGGCACAGAAGGTAATGATCTGCCAGAGGCCGCCTTCGTTGAGCGGGGCCATCATGAGGCCGTAGCTGAGGTCCGGGGGAGCGATATTGATCTGCCAGATATTGAAGGTCGGTCCAAGGGCGGCACCCCAGACGATCAAGAGCGTACCCAACAATGCGAAGAAGAACGTCGCGACTCCGAAGAAGCCGACATAGAACGGCCCCACCCAGAAGTCGAATAGGTCTCCCCCTATCAGCGTCCCGCCACGGACGCGGTATTTTTTCTCAAAACTGAGCATGGCCATCGTAAAATCCTCTGCTGGGGAGGCATCCGAGCAGGCTGCCTCCTCTTAGCACTGTCGGCGGTAGGTGGGGTCTGGCCATTGAGCCATGCCTCCCCTGCCACCCCCGAAAAGGACGCTATTGCCTTTGCGGCACAACCGGCGTCACCTGCATCTGGCTGACCGCGGACTTGGCCGGGATACCGTCTTCGAGCCAATTGAAGTCGTCGGTGCTGAGCAGGATCAAGTGAATAGCCAGACCCAGGATGATCAGGAAAGCAAAGAGCGCGATCAGGATGCGACGCGGGTCCATGATCAGCCAGATTTTCCAGAGGCTTTCGGTCGAGAACATATTTGTTGCTCCGTAAAAGGGACGGGTTAGATTGACGTTTCACCGGCACCCTCGGGCGCCAGGGTCGAATCCGTTACCGTTACAGCCAGGGGCGCCACAGCCAGGCCAGGATGTGCGCAACGATCACGATCCCGAAGAATGTGGTCATGCTTTGCACGAAGATGCCGTGGAACTCTTTCGCTTCTTCTTCGTTCAGTCCGGACATGCTGGTGTTTTCAGCCATTGATCGATCCTCCAGTAGGAGATTAAGCCTAAGAGACGCCGCACTGGCCCCGTGCGGCGAGGGGTCGCCGCGGACCAACCGACCGCGGCGGAGAGATCATCCGATTTCCACGAACGAGCTCTCGATTCAAACGCCCCCGACACAGGGACGGGAAACTCGCATCGACCGGCGGACAGGCTCCGCTCGATGACGCCAACTGCAACTGTCTCCGCACGCGCCCCTGCCCGCGGACCTCGACCTCAGATGTGTTCATGAGCGACGCGACCGACGGTGGGTCCGCCTTAGCTGTAAGCTTGATGATCAGGTGAGGTCTCACGGGCTAGAGAACGAAAGCGTTACGGTCTGGTTGGATTAGGTGTCAGTCTAGCTTGACTGACGTAGATGTCAATCTACATTTACACATGTTTTGATTCGGGCTGAGCGGGCGCAAGTTTCTTGGTTGGGAGGGGTTCGGGGTTCGGGGTTCGGGGTTCGGGGTTCGGGGTTCGGGGTGCGGGGTGCGGGGTGCGGGGTGCGGGGTGCGGGGTGCGGGGTTCAGGAGTCGGGGTCGGGGGAGCGTTCGGCGTTGCTGTTGCTATGAGCTGTCAACCGACGAAAGGCATGGGTCGCACCAAGGCGCCAAACGTCCAATTAGCTCGATTCGATCGGATCGCTGGGTGATTCACGAAGAAGGCGAGCTCGGCAAGGTTCGCATCGCCCTGCGGTTTGGGTGTTCTTGTCGGCCTGGAGTCATCGATATGCCGCGTCTGGATGAAGCACCGTCCGATGGAGCCTCGCTCGTCGCCGGCCGGGCGCGGCCACGCGATCTGCTGTCCCTGCTCGTGCTGAATCGCGTCCGCGCCAACAGTCGTCCGGCGCGCGGGGCCAGGTGCAGCCGGCACCAACACGTAGGGACTGTCGGACGGGCTCCTAGAGGGTGCGCTGGGTCTCGAGCACCCGGTCGAGGGTCACTCGCTCGTCGCCGGCATTGCGTGCCGCACGCTCGGCGGCGTCGCGCAGGCGCTTGGCAGCGGAGATACGAACCAACACTGGCTGGGCATCGACGATCCGATCGAAGGTGGTGAGGGCGTCCTCGTCCCAGGGCAGCTCGCGGTGGAGACGCGCGGGTGTGGGATCGACCTTGTCGAGATCGGTCCCGAGCGGAATGATGTTGAAGAGTGCGTCGAAGAGGGCGTTGCACACCTCCTGGACGAGATAGGTCGCGCCCGAATAGCCCATGAAGGGCGTCCCTGTGTGGCGGCGGATCACGGTCCCCGGAAAGGACGCGGGGATGTAGGTGGCGCGGGCGCCGATCTCCGAGAGATACATGCGTTCGTTGTAGCTGCCGAAGACGATCAAGGGCGTCTTTTTGTGCACCGCGTCTCGGACGGCGTCGTTGTCGGGCTTGACCCCGGCCTTGCGTGAGAAGGCGAAATTGCAGGGCAGCCCGAGCTCGTCCTCGAGGAAATGACGCAGACCTCGTGCATAGGTGTCGGTGGCCACGACGCCGAAGCTGGCGGTGCCGAAGAAGTCCTGGGTCACAGACCGCCAGAGGTCCCAGATGGGCTTGATGGTCGTATGCTTTTCGCGCTCGATGAAAGGCTCGGGATCCAGCTCGAGCAGCTCGCCAAGTGTCCGCAGGAACTTGGTGGTGCTGTGCAACCCGATCGGCGCCTGGAGGAAGGGCCGCTCCAGCGCCTCGCAGAGGCTGCGCCCGAATTCGCGATACATGCAGATGTTGACGTCGGCGTTGACGAGTTCATGAACCCGATCCAGGTGGCTTCCGAGCGGGAAGACCTGATTGACCCGTGCCCCGATACCCTCCACCAGGCGCCTGATCTCGGCGAGATCGGACGGCGTATTGAAGGTGCCGTACATTGGTCCGATGATATTCACGCGGGGCGGCTCACCGGGTTGTCGCGGCTTCGCCTTCGGCATCACGCCCTTTTTCAGGCCGTACTGGCTCCAGAGCCAATAGATGGCGCGATTGGCGCTCTGCCATTGATCCTCGTCGATGGTGCGGGGCAGGAAGCGATGGATGTTCGTCCCTTCAGGCGTGACACCGCCGCCGATCATCTCGGCGATCGAGCCGGTCACCACCACGGCGGGGCGTTTCGGGTCCAGGGTCGCATAGGCGCGACGCATCGCCTCCTCCGTCCCCTTCTGACCCAGCTCTTCCTCACCCAGCCCGGTGACGACCACAGGAAGCTCGTGCGGCGGCAGTCCGTCCGTATAGTGCAGAACGGCGGTCACCGGAAGGTTTTCACAGCCCACAGGTCCGTCGATGATGACCTGCAGGCCCTTGATGGCCGCGAAGACATAGACGGAGCCCCAATAACCGCCGGCGCGGTCGAGGTCGTTGATCAACATGGGTAAAACGTCCTCGATACGGGACTCAAAGAGGCTTGGCGACAGGCGCGCCGACGGCGCGCGGATGCGCCCTGTCGGTCTCGGGCGCCAGATCCCAGATCCCGCAGGTATCGCCGGCCCCGACGCCTTCGAAGAAGCTGCGCATCGTTGTGAATCGGTGCCGATTTGCCAGTGCGGTATTGATGACCTGGGCGAGAGACCCTGCACCCGCCGGTCCCATCAAGGGACGCGCCGAGATGAGGTTCGTGAAATAGAGCGCGGGGATGCTCAGCTCCTTCGCCTTCTGGACCACCGGGGTGGTGCCGATCGCGAGATCCGGCTCGAGCGCCTCGACCGCCGCGATGTCCTGCTCCAGTGAGGCGCGGAACTGAACCGGCACCCCCCTAGCCTCCAGCCACGCCAGGTCCGACTCGGACCAGGGGGTCCGGCCGCAGGCGGTGCCGACATAGGGGACATCCGCACCGGACTCGATGAGCAGACGCGCCACGAGCAGCTCGGAGCCTTCGTAACCCGAGACGGTGATCCGACCCTTGATCGGACTGCCGGACAGGGCACCCGCGATGGCCGGCAGGATCCTGTTCTTGGCGAGGTCGACCTTGTCTTGTGCAATCCCGCAGGCGGCCCCGATCGCGTCGAGCCAGCTCGCGGTTCCCTCGCACCCGACCGGTGCCGAGCCGACGACCGGGCGGCCGGCCAGCGTAAACTCGCGGCAGCTCGCCACGTATTGCGGGTGAATGGCGGCTGCGACCCGACAGTCGAGTGCCGAGTAGAGCTCGCGCCACTCGCGGGTCGGAATGACCGGGCCGGGAGCCAGACCCATCGGCTCGAGCATCATGCCGATACCGACCGGATCGGCCGGAAACATCTCGCCGAGCAAGGTCACCGTGGGCTTCTCGCTGCGACCGCCGCGAGGGGCCTGAACCGGGCCCTGCTCCGCCTCGGTCCGGGCATACTGCAGCATGGCGCCCGACAGCACGTCCTTCGCCTCGGCGTGGGTCGGGACGCCGAATCCGGGGACATCGATGCCCAGGATCCGCACGCCGTTGAGCTCCTTCGGAAGTAGACGCAGCGGCACTCCGGATGCGGTCGGCACGCAGAGATTGATCACCACGATGGTGTCATAGTGCGCGGGATCGGCGAGCTTCAGGACCGCCTCGCGCACGTCCTCGAAAAGGGCACCCGAGACCAGGGTCTCGGAGTCGAAGGGCACATAGCCGACCGAGCGCCGCGCACCGTAGAAGTGCGAGGTGAAGGTCAGGCCGTAGACACAGCAGCCTGAACCGGCCAGCAGCATGGCCGTGCGGCGCATCCGCAGACCGACACGCAGGGCGCCGAACGCCGGGCACATGGTCTGGGGTTGGTCGTGCGGGCCTTTCGGATAGTCCTCTGAGAATCGCTTCAACAGCTCTCGATTCCCGGCCGCGTTCGCAGCCGCACTCAGGGTGTCGACGCCGGCGTGACAGCCGCCGCTCTCCCCTGCACCGGCCTTCACTGCACTGGTTTCCCATGAACTGGCTGGGCGGTCGCCGATCGGCCCTTCGCTCCCGGCTTGCTCAGACATCGTCGTAGATCACCTCGAGTGAGGGCTTCTTGAAGGTCTCGGCACTGCACATGTCTTCGGGGCGCGCCGGCTCGAGGGTGACGTGTCGCCCGACGGCATCACCCTTGAAGAGACCAAGCAATCCGTCCTGATCGAGCGGCTTGGGATGGATCGGGGGGG